>MDTB01218345.1_pt1 | contig 14703 bp, 14 predicted proteins | sample 811161 | NCBI WGS metagenome assembly MDTB01 (sample SAMN05326650, study PRJNA326480) | marine metagenome | isolation source: seawater | place: Mediterranean Sea | collected 2009
AGTACCATCGGCGCTGAAGGGCTTGACTTCCGAGTTCGGAATGGGATCGGGTATGACCCCTTCGCAATAATCACCAGGCAGAAACTTATATTATTTTTTAACCAATTTGTAAATAGGGGGAATCCACTGCTTATACTAATTGGTGGGCGTGATAAGAATCGAACTTATGACCTCTACGATGTCAACGTAGCGTTCTACCATTGAACTACACGCCCAGCGATAAGATTCTTTAATTAAATAAACATCTGATATAACATACATTTTTAATGCAAAAAATACTTATTGTTTCATCAAAAAATTTATTATCACAACCATTTGAAGGAGCTCAAAAGAGGATTTTGGATATCTCGAAGTTTCTGTCAAAAAAAAATCAAATTGATTTGGTCTGTATTGGAGAAAATATTTTAAAGAAAAAAAATGATTTAAAGCATTTCAATCACTTTAAAACTTTCAGAATTAATTTTACCTCAAAAATTATTAATATGATATTTGCCTTCTTAAAACTAGAGCCAGTACAAAATGGATATTTTTTTTCTAAAGAGATGTCAAATTACATTGATGAAAACAAAGACAATTACGATACTATTATTTTTCACTTGGTAAGATCAGCTCAATATCTTCCAAAAGAATATCGGGGTAAAACAATTTTAGAAATGACAGATCTAATGTCTGCTAATTATGATCAAATAATTAAAAATATATCAGTCTTAAATCCTATAAAGTATTTGTATTTTTTTGAAAATATTTTAGTAAAAAATTATGAAAAAAAAATATCAAATTTTTTTGATAAAGTTGTATTCATATCAAAAAAAGAATTAAAAACTTCAAAAACTTTAATTGATAAAAATAAAATTGCTGTGGTGGGTAATCAATTTAAAATTCAGTCAAAAACTTTTAAATATAAGAAAAATAATTATAAAATTTTATTTGTTGGTAATGTGAATTATTTCCCAAATAAACTGGCTTGCTATAATTTTGCAAAAAAAATAATGCCTAAACTAAATGAAAAATATGAAAATATTGAATTTAATATTGTCGGTAAAATCAATTTTATTGATAAATTTATTTTATCACGATTAAAAAATGTCAAGGTTCATGGACCTGTACAAAAAATACATAAATTGGTTAAAAAAAGTATTTGTGGAATTTGCAATTTAGAAGTGGCTACTGGTCTACAAATGAAAATTTTCACATATATTAGTTATGGACTTCCTTCCATAGTTCATAAAAATTCCTTTCCCAAAAATATCTTTAAAAAAAATAAACAAGTACTTGTTTATACAAAAGATGTGGAGTTGATTTCCTTAATTTCAAAACTTTTAGAAAATAAAAGAATTGCGAATAAAATATCTAATAATTCATTTCATTTATTAAAAAATAAGTTCAATTCTTCAAAAATTTATAATGACTATTTGAAAATTTTCTGACATAACTTTTTTAGGAAAACAAATGAGCAAAGTAGCTTTAATAACTGGTATAACCGGTCAAGATGGATCTTATCTAGCTGAATTGCTTTTAAAAAAAAATTATAAAGTTCACGGAATAGTTAGACGAGTGGCCCTTGAAGATAAGATGCATAGACTGTGGAGATTAAAAAAAATAGAGAATCAGATCGTATTCCATGCCGCTTCAATGGAAAGTTATGCTAGTTTGGTTAAAGTTATACAAAAGATAAAACCTAACGAAATTTATCATCTTGCTGCCCAAAGTTATGTTTCTTACTCATTTGAAGATGAGTTTTCAACAATCAATACCAATGTGAATGGCACTCATTATGTCTTATCTGCTATTAAAGAATTTTCTCCTAAATCTAAATTTTATTTTGCAGGTTCATCTGAAATGTTTGGAAAAGTGATTGAGTCTCCTCAAACAGAAAATACACCATTTCGTCCAAGATCTCCTTATGGAATTTCGAAAGTAACTGGTTATGAATTAACAAGAAATTATAGAGAAGCGTACAATTTATTTTGTTGTTCAGGTATTTTATTTAATCACGAATCTCCTAGAAGAGGTTATGAATTTGTAACTAGAAAAATTAGTTATGCAGTTGCTAGAATAAAATATAATCTTCAAAAAGAATTATATTTAGGAAATATCAAAACTAAAAGAGATTGGGGGCATGCAAAGGACTATGTTGAGGCTATGTGGTTAATGATGCAACAAAAACGCCCAGATGATTTTGTTATTTCAACTGGAAAACAATTTTCAGTCGAACACTTTGCTCAACTTGCTTTTAAGGTGGCGGGATTAAATTATAAAAAGTATCTGAAAATTGATAAAAAACTGTTCAGACCAGCTGAAGTAAATACTTTGGTTGGAAACTATAAAAAGGCAGGAAAAATACTTAAATGGAAACCTAAAATTAGCTTTGAAGATCTCGTTACTGATATGGTTGAGTCTGATATTAGGTTAGTAGAGAAAGAAATTTAAAATCACTAAAATTTATTTTGATCAATAATTTTTGTAATTTCTTTTAAGAAAGTTATTTTAGTTGGTAACTTGTTGTTTAACATTTTTTTTTGGATAGCTTCATAATTATTCATAATATATTCTATTTTATTTGATAGTGATTCTGAATTTCTTTCGGCAATAAAAATCCCTTCTCGATTTCTTTTAACGTGCGATATTTCAGGAAAAATAATAACTGGCCTCAATCTAGAAAGTGACTCATCTAAAACTTGTGGATGGCCCTCAGTATACGATGGCAAAATGAAAATATTATGCTCATCATATGTTTTGATCATGTTTTCGTGCTCTTGTCTGAAATGGATTATTTTAACTTTATTGCTTTCTAATTCTTTATTATAAAATTTTTCTGGATTTAAAATTGTAATAGAGAAATTTGATTTTATTTCTTTAACAATTTTTAAAAGTGAAAATACACCTTTTTCAATCTTAATTCTCCCTATGTATAAAAGTTTAGTATTTTTTAAATTTGGAGATTTTCTATCAGCAAACCATTTTTCATTAAGTTGGGAAGGCGAAACTACTATTCCCTTTTTACCTTTTAATATGTGTGATCTACAGGCTATAAGATTTGATGTCCAAGATGCCAGGGTAAACATTATATGATAAATAGCTGGTCCAAAATATCTGGAGTAACATTTATATTCTTCATAACCATTACTTCTTAAATAAACAAAAACTTTTTTTCTAAGAACAAATAAGAGTAAACAAATTATAAAAGTATAAGGTGACAAAGAGATAACCAAATATTTTTGATTTGAATTAGAATATTTTAGTATATTAGAAATATAAGATGCTATGCCTTTTGAAATTATAACCCTATCTAAATTTATCTTGTGTGATTCTCTTTCAATTTTTGAATTTCTAACAAAGAGTTCGATGTTAAAATCTTTACTAAGACCTTCTGGAATAGATTTCGTTTCAATATTGTCACAATAATAATAATTTTTATTAGCGTATGTTTTTTCATTGCTAACTATAGCTAAATTGTCTTTTTTCATAAATTCTAAGAAATTAATATCTTTAAAATTTTTATAGGTAAAATCAAAGAAATTAAAAATTTTAGTTTTCTAAAATTATTATTTAATAAAAATATTTTTTTCATTGCGCTTGACCTTTTGCCAGAAAATAAATCCATCTTTATTCTGAGTACTTGAATTTTATCATCAAAAACATCAAGTGAATAAGATTTTAATTGATTTTTTTTTTCTTTTATCCAGGTTTCGAGTTCATTTTTTTCTTTCTCAATCTTTTTAAGGGATAAATTATCAGTGTGAATTCTGTAATAAGCTAAAGGTTCCTGGATACATCCAAATTGTAAATTTTGACTTATGTCAATAATCAAATCAAAATCACCGATGATCTCATAATTTTTATTAAATTTTCTATTTTTCAGAATATCTTTTTTAATTAAAACTGTTAAAATTCCTACTCCATATAAATTCAATAAACTCTGGGTTATTAAACCTGTTGGAAGATTTGTTGTAGCAAATATTTTTTTTCTTTTGCTTCTTTCGTAAAATCTATAAAAATTAGAATATACTACATTAAGTTTTTCATATTTAATTTTGTTTATTTGTATTTCCAATTTATTATTTGTCCACCAATCATCAACATCCAAAAAAGCAATATATTCTCCTGAAGCTTTTTCAATAGCTAAATTTCTTGCTTCGTAAAGTTTGGTAAAATTTTTTGCACCGAAATATTTTATTCTTTTATCAGTGTAGTGATTTACTATTTTTTTACTATTATCATTTGATAAATTATCCCAGAAGATTATTTCCCAATTTGAATATGTTTGGTTTATTACACTTTCAATGCTTTTTTTTAAAAATTTTTCTCCATTGTAGCAATTAATAATTACGCTTATTAGAGGATTGTTAGTTTCTGAAAGACTCACTATATGACCTTACTGTTCTTTTTAAACCTTTTTGAAGTGAAATTTTAGATGACCATTTAATTGTTTTTTGGGCCTTTTTAACATTGGGATATATTTTTAATATTTCATCTTTTCTCATTTTAATTTTACCAAATTGTGCTTCTCCTTTGCCTATAATTTTTAATATAGTAAGTATTATACTTTTGATTGTTTTTGGCTTTCCAGATCCAATATTTATAATTTCTCCTTTTGAACTTTCCAAAACTAATGATTGTATAATTGCACCAACAACATCTTCGATATGTACAAAATCTCTAAATTGATTTCCTGTAGAGCAGGGAAATTTTTTATTTTTTAAAAATGACTCAATAGCTTGGGGTATTAATCTATTTGTATCTTGTTTTGGTCCATAAGCTTGATAGAGTCTGAGAACTACAGATGGAAAATGTTTTCTTTTAAAAAGATTTATCAAATATTTTGTTGATGATAATTTGGCATTTCCATATATAGAAATAGGTCTGCAGTTAGCTTTTTCATTATGGGGAGAGTTTAATTTACCGTACTCATTCCCGCTTCCCATTTGAACGAAAGTCCTGGGTGGATTTTTAATTAAGATATCAGCTAGGTTTTTGCAGCCATGATAATGGCTTTTAATGGTTTTTACTCGATGCGAATGTTCAACGTAACCACCAAGATTAACAACGTAATCAAAATATTGATTAATATTTTTTTTTAACTTTTTTTTATTTGTAATATCACAAATTTTATATTTTACTTTTGGTATGTATCTTTTTTTTTTAGGAGCGCTGGTAGAAATACTATATACCCTCCAACCTTTTCTAAGGGCTTTCTTTGCTAAGTGATATCCAATAAATCCTGTTCCTCCTACTATCAGAATTTTTTTCATACAGATTATATTTTTAGATTTATGATCAAAAAACTACCATGGATGATTGCCTTCTTTAATGAGTTCCTCCAAAACTATTTTGTCTCTTAGAGTATCCATGCATTGCCAGAAGCCTGCGTGTTTATAAGCGCACATATTTCCTTCTTTTGCTATTTTTTCTAAAGGTTCCCTCTCTAAATAAGTTGAGTCACCTTTGATATAATCCAAAAATTTTGGTTCCATTACAAAAAAACCTCCGTTTATCCATCCAACATCAAGTTTAGATTTTTCTTTAAAACTCAAAACTTTATCATCTTTAAATTTTATAAAACCAAATCTTGCAGGTGGTCTAACTGCACTAACTGTAACAATTTTTTTATTTTTTTTATGAAATTCCAACAATTCTTTTAGATTTATATTGGATAAACCATCGCCATAAGTTAGCATAAAAGTTTCATTTCCAATTACTTCTTTTAAACGTTTTAGTCTACCTCCGGTCATAGTGTTTTGGCCTGTATCGACCAGATTAACTTTCCATTTATTCTTGTGGCTTTTAAAATGTTCCTTTATTAACTCACCCTTATATCCAAGAGCTATAATAAATTCTTTAAAATCAAATTTTGAGTATGAATTCATTATGTGTTCCAAAATAGGTTGTTCACCTATTTTTATCATAGGTTTTGGTATCGTATCAGTATATTCAGGTAAACGAGTTCCGAAACCGCCTGCTAAGATCACTACTTTCATTTTTCTAAAAATTTTTTCATATAAACTATTTGTCGATATAATATTCTGTTTGATAATTTGATATATCTTCTGATTTATTATCTAAAAAATAACTTTTATACCAATCAACAGTAAATTTGACTGTTTCATCTAGAGTTAACCTGGGTTTCCAAGAAAGTTCTTTTTGGGCTTTTTGGATATTTAGGCTTAACAATTGTGATTCATGAAAATTTTTATTTTTTCTGTATGTTATTATTTGTTTTTTCTCTTCCCATTCTTCTACAAATAATCGGGCTATAAAGATCACCTTTTTACAATTTTTTTTATGTGGACCAAAATTCCAACTTGGGATTAAACTAGATTTTAATTCTCTATTCATTAGTTTATGCCCCAGGGTTAAATAGCCAGACAAAGGCTCTAGTACATGTTGCCAAGGTCTTGTAGCATTAGGATTTCTTAAAATAATTTTTCTTCCATTTTTTAATGACTTTATTACATCTGGAATGATTCTATCTTTTTTGAAATCTCCTCCTCCTATCACGTTACCCGCCCTTGCGCTTACAATAGATAAAAAATCTTTTTTATAATAACTGTGGGAATATGATGAAAAAACTAGCTCAGCACTGGCTTTGGATGAGGAATAGTTGTCGAGGCCACCTAAAATATCCGTTTCTTTGTAGCTTCCTCTTTTATCGAGGTTCAAATAACATTTGTCTGAGGTTATGTACACCAAGTGTGGGACTTTGTTGATTCTGACTGCCTCTAATATATTTGTGCTTCCAACTACATTGGTACCAAAGGTTTCTAAAGGATTTTTGTAGCTTAAAGAAACAATTGATTGTGCGGCAAGATGAAAAATTATATCTGGTTTTTCTTTTTTAATTATATGATTAATTTTATTAAAGTTTTTTATATCAACAAAATATTGATTAATTCTTTTATTTAATTCCAGTGAAGAAAATATAATTGAATCTTTTTCAGGTTTTAGTCCAACACCAACTACTTTTGCGCCAAGCATTAGAAGCCAATTTGCTAACCATGCGCCTTTAAAACCGGTTGAACCAGTAATCAAAACCTTTAAGTTTTTGTAACTTTTTAAAAAAGAGTTATTTTTTTTCAATTTATTAATTTAATTAGGAGGATATTCCGTTTTTCCAATTATTAAATCCACTAATGAAAGCAACAGAATTTGATGAACGTTCTCTATATGATTGTATGCTTTGCTATTAACCCAAAAATTGATATCGCCAAGTTTAGCTAAATTATTGTTCTTATCGTTGCCTGTAAAAGTAATGATTTTTTTTATATTCCTCTTTCTTGCTTGTTTTGCACCATTGGTCATATTAGGAGAGTTTCCTCCAGCCGAAATGAGTATTAAAGAATCTCCTTCATCACCATAAAACTCAATCGCTTTTTCTACCCATCTCTCATAACCAAAGTCATTTGAAAAACAAGTTAACAGGTCAGACTCATTGTAATTGGTGCATCTAACTCTTGCATTTTTCGTTAAATCTACGCTGAAATGGCTTGCGATTGCTGCACTTCCACCATTTCCGAATATCATTGTTTTTTTTCCTTTTGCGTGGGTGTTTTTTAAAATTTCTTTAACTTGAACAAGATCCTCTAAATATTTTTCATTGTTTAATAATTCTTTTAAACTACTAAAATATTCTTTTAAAAATTTTATATCTGACATTATTTTAATTTTCCTTCCTTTCTCATTTTCTCTCTTATCTTTGTTGCAGAAATTTCTTGAATTTCTTTTGGTAAAACAATTTCTTCAATTTTATAACCTACTCCTCTACCATAACAGATATTGGTTATATTGGGTACTAAAGAAATTTTAATACGATTTTTAAAATTCTTTAAGGCGTTTTCAATGTTTTTTTTTACAGTATTGTAATCAAGAGGGTTGTCGTCAACACCTTGGACATCTCTAACCTGTATATTAACCTGCCCTGTCTTTTTTATAATTTCTTCAAATAATTTTTGGTGACCATCGTGCCAAGGCTGCCATCTTCCTAACATTTGAGCGGTGGGCTTTTTATTGTCCCAAGTGTACGGTTCAATTTTATCAGCTATTTGGATTGCCCAAAGTTCTGCATTTTTTGTTGTAACTCTAAAATCAAAACTTTCTGGTTTTACAAAAATCTTGTTTGTATCCTCAAACCTACTTTTGTCTATTGTATCAACCCATATCAAAAAATCTGGGCTAAATATTTTTCTAGCTTTTGGAGTAGGACACACAAAGTCAGCGATAACATAGTGCCCCTGCTTTTTTAGTTTTTCTGCAGATTTTGCCATTCTTTCTGCTTGTCTTTTTCTACCTTCTTCAGAAAAATCCCAGTCATTGGCCTCTTCTCTCACTTTATCAGCATTTAGCCATTTTGCTTTTAGAATTGGTACAAGCTTAGATGCCAACGTAGTCTTCCCCGCACCTGGAAGGCCCATTATTAAAATTTTTTTCATTTTTAAATTTAAATTAATTATTGAACTGCAAAATATTTATTTGAAGTCTTATAAACAATTAAAGTCGCATAAGAAAAGATTAGTGTAGATATTAGTGTATTTTTGAAAAATGGAATCGCCATTATATAGGCTTGGATTAAACCACTTATATCTTTTACATATAAGTCAGTTAAAAGCCAAAAACTAAAATTAGAAACTAAAAAGAAAATTAAAGATCCAAAAAATCCATAAACAAAAAGATTTTTAAAATTTATTTTTTTACTAAACGAAAATAGGCTTAAAGCTACAATTAATAATGATAAATAAACAAAAATCATGTTTTCATAAAATCCTAACAGCATATCGGCTAAAAACATTGAGGCTAGTAATGTAGCAAAACAGAAATATATATTCCTAAAGAAATAACCACCCATAATTGCTACTGCTATGACTGGGGTAAAATTTGGTGGATGAGGTATTAGTCTTGAAAAAACTAGTATCAATATTAAACTGATTGGTAAAATTTCTCTTCTTAAAGTTTTTAATAATTTTTGCATAGTTTAATATACCCTTCTTAAGCCAAAATTAAAAGATCGACCTATTTGTGAATATTGATGTGATTGTTCATAGCCTGCATCTAATAAGTTAATAGCATTAAATGTTAGATCATAATTTTCATATATTCTATAATTACTTGACAATCCAAAGGTAATATAATCATCAAGGAGAACATCAACGAAGGAATTGTTAGTATTACCAAAATCTCTAGTTTCATCTACATATTTAATCAACAAAGAGTTTTTTAGACCCGGTAAAGTTTCGTGGCTTATATTTGAAGTAAAGGTATTTCTTGGAACTCTTACTTTTGAATCTTTCATTCCAGAGCTAAGTGTACAACCTGCATAGCAATTATTAGAATCGTATGAGTCTGTATAAGTATAATCAAAATCTATTCCGAGTTTTATATTTTCAGGTTTCCAGTTAAGTCCTAGCTCTATACCTTTAGCGTAATTTACACCGTAGGTATTTCCCATTTTCCAATTATTTCTATAATCAGAGTTAAGAGGGTTTTTTTGTTCAACATAAAAATAAGCTACATCTAGGTTTATATTTAAATCATCAAAGAATGTTTCATAACCAACATCATAACTATTTGCTCTTTCAGAGCTTAAATCCTCAACTTTAACACCAGCATATCCATCCCCAGAATATGTACCACCACCCGAAGCATTTGTATTTCCGTCTGCATAATGCAAATCATACATAGAAGGAAATCTAACCCCAGAACCCCAGGAAGATCTGATCTTAGAATTATTATTGAGTTTGTAAGCCATTGTTACTCTACCACTTGGTTTTCTACCAGTAGCAGAATGTTCATCACTTCTTAAACCTAGAGTTCCAAATAGTTTTTCAGTAGGTCTAAATTGATAATCAAAAAATTGAGAGAAAATATGTTCGTCAGCTTCTTTATCAAAAAATATTTGACTCCAACCTGTTGCTGAAGGAGCATAATCCCCATCGTATCTTGTTGCATCAAATTCAGCATCCAAACCGTAAACTAACCTATTGTCTAAATTAAAATTATATGTTCCTGTAAAATTAAACGCATCTCTATAACCAAAATAATTTTGAAATGTGCCTGCAGTTTCAGTTGTATTTCTCTGTATATAAGTTTTGTTATAACTAAATGAATTATTAAATTTTCCTTTGTCATGTAATATTTTCAAAGAATAGCTGCCCTCTGTATTTTCACTCGCATCATTTACATCAGTTGAGGATGAGTTAACAGCGTCATATTGAACATCTGCACTTACCAATCTTAATGTATTTTCAATTTTTAAATTTTCACTGAATTTATAATCCAAGCTGCCGTGTAGTCCTTTATTTTCATAACTATCACTCTCATCATTGTCATTCATTGCTGAGATACCGTTGGTTAAAAAACGATTTACACCTAAATAGTAGCTTACTTTATTATTTCCTCCATCTGCTGAATAATAAATACTATTAGTATCATTTGATCCGGACTTAACGATTGTATTTGATCTAAATCCTGGTTTTCCTTTTTTTGTAAATATATGTATAGTTCCACCAATAGCATTTGGTCCGTAAAGCGAACTTTGATTTCCCTTTAGTACTTCAACTCTATCTATGGACTCTTTCATAATATTTTGAAAATAAAAACTATTGTCTGGTGAGCTAGGATCAGACATTTTTACTCCATCTATAAAGACTGTAGAATATCTCTTTTCCAAACCTCTCAATTGAATGCCCATATTCGTCCCATGACCTCCATCCTGAAAAGCATTAGTGCTTCCAGATTCTTGGTCGATGATTGCACCAAGAAAACTTTCATTAGAATTTCTGATTGTTTCTCCGTCTATAACAGTAACTGTACTTCCAACTGTGCTTAGAGACTGCGGGGTTTTACCAGGTGAAATTACAATCACGGGTAAGTCTTTAGAGAATGCTTTATTAAAAAATAAAAGCATTATTATAATAAAAAAAGATATTTTCAGAATTTTTTGCATGTGGCTTTCCTATTTTAAAGTTTTAACTTTAATATTTTTGCCACTGCTAACATTTAATTGCAGAACTAGACTCTCCTGGTCATCGTTCAACAGGGGACTATTCCAAGTGGCATTCGGACTTAAGTTTTAACTCTCACCGTTGCAGGTACAGCCAATGAATTTAACATTGTTTCCCACTTAGAATTATTCTTTTAAATTATTTAAAATTTCTCATTTGTCAATCAATATTTCTTTATCTTGTATATATTTTAAATTAAATTTTAGAGCTATTTCTGCTTTATGAAGTTCAATTCCCATGTCTGCAGCATGTTGTAGGGTAGAAATAAACTTCTCTCTAATTAACGTATTAACAATTTCTAAAGCATTTTTTCCTTTTATTTCGGCAACCATATCGTTAACAGGATTATTACCTAATTTCGTAAATTTGCAGTAACCAACTCTAATAAAACTATCTTCTCTGTCTATAGCAATTAAAAAATAGCCTTTTGGATCCATCTTCCAATCTTTAATTCTGTCATATTTAGCTACGATTTTTTTTCTAATTTTTTTATTAATATCGTACCATCTTCCTTTAATAATTTTCTCTTCCATAAATTAATTTAATCTTTTAAATCCTGAATGACTTATTGGACCCTCCAAATATTTTTCGACCTCTTCGCCTTCTTCAAATTCTGAAATTTTTTTAAAAATTGGATCTAGATTTTGAAAATACTGTTCTATTACTTCGTCTTTGTGTTCTGTGCAGGCATAAACACTGTTGCTGGCTAAAAAACCTTTTTTTAACATTTCTTGTGTTAAATAAGTTTTATATTTCAACCAATTCTTAGATTCGATTTTAAAATTAATGAAAGCAGGAATGCCGCTTGTAGTAATTTTTAAATTATATTTTTTTGATAGTTTTAACCATCCATTCTTTATTTTTAATCCTATTTCAGTTATTTTTTCCCAAGACTTGACGTTTTTCATAATTTCTAAGGTTTTGAGGGCGGCAGTGGGACCAATTCTCTCAGTCCAGAATGTGCTGCTTATAAAGGTATTTTGTGCATGTTCCATAATACTTCTTTTACCTATTACAGCCGTAATAGCATATCCATTTCCCAAAGTTTTACCAAACATAGCTAAATCAGGTTCAACATTAAAAATTTTATGAATTCCTCCGTAAGTTTGTCTAAAGCCCGATGAACACTCATCAAATATTAGTACGATATTTTTTTTAGAAGCTAATTCCCTCACTTTTAACAAAAAATTATCTTTTGGTAAAAAATTTCTTGTAACTTCCATTTTTATAGTTCCAATATTTTTTTCATCTACAAGTTTTTGTAATTGTTTGAAATTATTATATTCAAAAGTAAAAACGGTATCTTTTAACGCTTTAGGAACCCCTGCAGAGCTTAAACCTGGAAAAAGATGATCGTTAAGACTATTATTGTTTCCAATGTTTGCGGACAAATACCAATCGTGCCATCCATGATATCCGCAGACTGCAACATTATCTTTATTGGAAGCCGCTCTTGCTATTCTGATTGCTATAGAATTTGCTTCTGCCCCTGTCCTTGCAAGCCTTACCATTTCGGACCAAGGGTGTAATTCAATTAATTTTTCAGCAAGAAAAACTTCTTCTGGGCAATTCAGTGTTGACATATTTCCTTTATTAACAACTTCCATTACAGCTTTATCTACATCGGGATGACCATAGCCTAGTGTATTTGTTCCGATCCCCATCATCGACATATCAAAATATTGTTTGTTATCCATGTCCCAAACCTTGCAACCTTTCGCCTTGCTAAAATAAGACGGCCAATTTTCAGGTAAAAACATTTCTGGCCTTTTTGAAAGAAGCATATTTCCACCCGGTATGATATTTTTAGCTCGCTTCCATAATTTTTGTCCCGTACCAAGCTTCGCTCCCTCATTCCGTTTGGTTTTTAAATTTGCCATAAATAATTTAGACTTTTTTTGAATTAAATTTTTTATATCTTTCCATAAAAATAATTCTTTGTTGTTATAATAATTTAGAATATTAGATATTACTATTAAATCCTCTTTTTCATCTAAAGTAATTCTAAACTTTGAATAATCTATATCGCTTTTAAAATTAGTTTTCTTAAAAAAATTGTTATTTCTAATATATGAAGTTACATGTTCTCGATCAAAATCTGTATTAGCTTCGTCATAAGATTTCTTGAGTGATTTAAAATTAAAAATTTCTATATCTAGACCATCTGGAAAAGTTGGCGGCAAGGTATTGCTAGTATAATCTGACTTTGATGAAATAAATAAGTCAATCATTTCATCTAACATTTTCGGATCAACTAACGGACAATCGGCCGTTATTCTTACAATTATATCGGATGGAAATTTGGTTGATGTATTATAGTATCTTGAAAGTACATCTTTTTCATCACCCAAAAAATATTCATATTTTAATTCTTTTAAATGCCTAATTAAATTATCATTATTTTTTTTTGGTATTGAAAATATAATTTTATTAGTATTTTTGGAGAAAGTTAGCCTTTCGTACAAAATTTGTAAAATTGTTTTATTATTAATTTTTTGTAAAACTTTTAATGGAAATCTTGTCGAACCTTCTCGAGCTTGAATTATGATATTTGTTTTCATTTAAGCTTCCAATTAAAGGGATTAATAAGCATTTCGTCAGTAGAAATTAATTTATTAGGTATAATAATTTTTTTATTTTTCTTACAAGTTATTAAATCATTTAAGTGATTAATATTATCAACTCCAATCACTAGATGATTAATATCTTTTTTATACTTGTTTATCATGCTGAAGGTTGTCTCGTTTACTGAAGAATTGGTTTTATTTATCCAGTTATCAAAATATTCAAAATTTTTTTTCCATTTTGAAAAGAAAATATTTCTTTTTTTTTTGTTTAAATGAAACAATCCTTGTAAAAAAACTGATCGAGCATGAAATTGGATCCTCATATTTGATAATTTCTTTAGCCAACCAGATTTGATAATTCTTCTATCAAAAAAATTTATAGGGCCCTGCACAACATCTGGATAGAAATATTTAATAGATGTATTCAAAGTTTTAGGAGAATATATTGATAGACCAACCTTTTCTATAGCTCCAATTTTTTTATAAATTTGCAAAATTTTAAAAAGTTCTTTCAATTGTCTTCCGCTAAATTTTTCAGGATTATGAACTAAAAAACAATAAATTTTTTTGGTCTTTAGCTTATCGAAATAAGTCTCGATTACCTTTCTATAATATAAATCATATTTACTTGTATCTTTGAAGAAAGGCAGCTTAGATACAATTTTAAACTTTGAGATATCTAACTTACTTAATATCTTAGTGCTCTCTCTGTATTCTATCGCTGTATCAAGTATTCTAATATTATTTTTGTAAGCAGTTTTAATTATTTTATCAATTTTTTTTTTTCCTAAAACTCCAGTAGAATTATTAATTCCGTAGTTACTCCCAAACTGAGCTGTTCCTAATATTAATTTCATGAAACAAGGTTAAGATATATTTAATCTTTTTATGTAGTTATATATTGTCCTAAAAAAAATTCCTCTTTTAGTTAATAGCAATTCTATTTTTCCAATTACTTAGGGATATAAGAAATTTCAATATCATAAAATTTTAAGAATTTATTAATTATTTAAAAATTTTTTCTAATCTAATGTATATTTTGTCTTTGATCAGTTGATCAAAAAATTTACATATTTCAAAAATTAGAATTTTATTTTCTTTAAAAAATGGATATTCAATAAATTTATTAATTGGTGGAAGAG
>MDTB01014580.1_pt1 | contig 14702 bp, 12 predicted proteins | sample 811161 | NCBI WGS metagenome assembly MDTB01 (sample SAMN05326650, study PRJNA326480) | marine metagenome | isolation source: seawater | place: Mediterranean Sea | collected 2009
TCCGAATAGAAGATCTTTAAACCTTCATCACGGAGTATTAGTATCTGATGCATTTATGCGTGCAGTAGAATTAGATGAACAGTGGGCACTAAAAAGTCCTAAAGATCAATCCGTTCAATCAACAGTTTCAGCAAGAAACTTATGGATTAGATTATTAACTGCAAGGATTGAAACTGGAGAGCCATATATTGTTTTTATTGATACAGTTAATAGACAAATTCCACAACATCATAAACTTGCAGGATTAAATGTTAAAACTTCAAATCTATGTAGCGAAATTACTTTACCAACCGGAATTGATAAAGAAGGCAGAGATAGAACTGCAGTTTGTTGCCTTTCATCTTTAAACGTAGAAAAATATGATGAATGGAAAGATGATAAGAATTTTATTTCTGACATTATGAGATTTTTAGATAATGTTTTAACTGACTTTATAGAAAAAGCTCCAGAAAGTTTTAGTGATGCCACATATTCTGCGTTAAGAGAAAGAAGTGTTGGTTTAGGTGTAATGGGACTTCATTCTTTCTTTCAGCAAAAAATGATCCCGTTTGAGTCTGTAATGAGCAAAGTTTGGAATAAAAAAATATTTGAAAATATCCAAAAAGAAGTAGATAAAGCGTCAAAAGATTTAGCTGAGGAAAGAGGACCTTGTCCTGACGCAGCTGAGTATGGAATGAACGAGAGATTTTCAAACAAAACCGCAATTGCACCAACAGCATCTATTTCAATTATTTGTGGTGGTACTTCTCCAGGAATAGAACCGATAGCTGCAAATAGCTATACACATAAAACTCTTTCAGGTTCTTTTAATGTGAGAAATAAATATCTTAAAAAAATATTAGATAAATATAGTAAAAATGATGAAGAAACATGGTCAAGCATCACAACTAATCAAGGATCGGTTTCCCATCTTGATTTTCTAACCCAAGAGGAAAAAAACGTGTTTAAAACAGCCTTTGAACTTGATCAGAGATGGATTGTGGATTTGGGAGCAGATAGAACACCACATATTTCACAAGCCCAATCAATTAATATATTTATACCAGCCGATATTCATAAAAGAGATCTTCATCAAATTCATTTTCAAGCTTGGAAAAAAGGATTAAAAAGCCTTTATTATTGTAGATCTAAATCAATACAAAGAGCTGAAAATATAAATAGTGGTTCATCAACAGATGTAACTAAAAATGTTTACAACTCAGATTCAAATGAATCAGAACAAAATAATTACGAGGAATGTCTGTCATGTCAGTAGAAAAATTAAAAAAGGTTGAGATAATACAAAATAAATCTAAAGAAATGGGTTTGCTAGTTGAAAATCCTGTCTACAAACCTTTTAGATACCCATGGTGTTATGATGCATGGTTGACACAACAGAGAATTCACTGGTTGCCAGAAGAAGTTCCTTTAGGAGATGATGTAAGAGACTGGCAAAAAAATCTTAAACCAGAAGAAAAAAATTTATTAACGCAAATCTTTAGATTTTTTACACAAGCTGATGTTGAAGTAAGTAATTGTTATATAAGACATTACATGAACGTTTTTAAACCAACAGAGACATTGATGATGATGTCAGCGTTTGCGTCAATGGAGACAGTGCATATAGCTGCATATTCTCATTTATTAGATACAATAGGAATGCCTGAAACAGAATATTCTGCTTTCTTAAAATACAAAGAAATGAAAGACAAATATGATTATATGCAGGGATTTGATGTTAAATCTCATCATGACATTGCAAAAACTATAGCAGTTTTTAGTGCCTTCACTGAAGGTCTCCAATTATTTGCAAGTTTTGCAATTTTATTAAACTTTCCAAGACAAAATAAAATGAAAGGCATGGGCCAGATAGTGACATGGTCTGTTAGAGACGAAACATTGCACTGTAATTCAATGATCAGACTTTTTAAAACTTTTATTAAAGAACAGCCCGAAATATGGACGCCACAGTTAAAAAAAGAAATTTATGAGTCTTGCAGAACAATAGTATCTCATGAAGATGCATTTATAGATTTAGCTTTTCAACAAGGACCAATAGAAGGATTAAAAGCACAAGAGATCAAAGATTACATAAGATGGATTGGTAATAGAAGATTGATTCAATTAGGCTTAGAACCAATTTATAAAATTGATAAAAATCCACTTACATGGTTAGATACAATGTTGAACGCTGTAGAACATATGAACTTTTTTGAAGGAAGAGCTACAGAGTATTCTAAAGCATCAACCAAAGGAACTTGGACTGAAGCTTTTTCTTAAAGATTAAAATTTGAAAAAATTTGGATTAGTTGTAATTGGTGCGCATATAGGTGTTCATATACAACAAGATTTAGAAGAATATAAAAATCAGAATATACTTCTAATAGAACCAGTTCCTCACAACGTAGGAGCTCTTAAGAAAAATACCTCAAAATTTTTCAACATAGTAATAGATCCAATATCAGTAAGTTCCAAAAAGGAAATTAAAAAATTTTATTTTGTTAAAGCTGAATCAATAAGCAAACTGGGTAAGCATTGGGCAAGTGGAATAGGCTCGTTTAAAAAACAACATCTTCTAGATCATAAAACTAAAAGGTTTAATATTGAAGAAATTGATATAGATTTTGTTGAAATCCAGTCGTTGTCATTTTCCGATTTAACACGCAAACATTCAATATCATCAATTGATAAACTGCAGATTGATGTTGAAGGGAGTGAATATGAAATACTAAAATCTATAAATTATAAGGAAGCAAATATTAATAAAATAATTTTTGAGTCAAAACATTTTGATGGAACTTTTACCGAAGGCGAAAAATTGGATGAAATAAAAAAAAAATTAACTGAAAATGGATATAAAATAAGCAAACTAGATAAAGAAAATTTCTTAGCAGAAAAATTATAAATTATCTTTGATTTAACAACATGACACGTCTGTGATCAGGTCCGCTATATTTTGAAAGCGGTCTAATCAATTTATTTGCAGCATGCTGTTCCATAATATGAGCTGCCCATCCAGTGATTCTTGAAATTACAAAAATCGGCGTAAAAAAGTCAGTATCAAAACCCATAAGATGATAAGTAGGACCAGTTGGATAATCTACATTTGGATAAATATCTTTTCTTTTAATCATAACATTTTTAACAACATCGTAAATTTTATGAAATTTAGTGTCTTTTTTTATTTTAGAAACTTTTCTAAAATATTTTTCCATAGTTGGAACTCTTGAGTCGCCTTTTTTATAAACTCTATGACCAAACCCCATTACCACTTCTTTTTTATCAAGAGTATTATTAATCCATTTTAATGCATTTTTTGGTTCTTTAATTTTTTTCATCATGTGCATTACTTCTTCATTTGCGCCACCATGTAGAGGCCCTTTTAAACTTGCTATAGCGCCAGTTATTGCTCCATGTATATCAGATAAGCTACTTGTTATTGTTCTTGCAGTAAATGTTGATACGTTAAAACTGTGCTCGGCATAAAGAATTAAAGAAACATCAAAAGCTTTCACAATATCTTTTGAAGGAACATTTCCAAAACACATATAAAAAAAATTTTCTGCAAAGGATAAATTTTTTTTTGGAGGTATTATTTTTTTACCCTTTCTTACTCGAAAAAAAGCTGCAATTGCAGTTGGCATTTTTGAAAATATTCTTATTGCTTTACTCATAGTAGCTTTATGAGAATTATTTGAAGTGTCCTTATCTTCTAATCCTAATACACTTACGATTGTTCTTGCAACATCCATTGGATGTGATTTTTTTGGCATATGCTTGATTATTTCTTTTAAATTAATTGTAATATTTCTGTTTTTTTCTAATTCTTTTTTAAATTTTTTTAACTCTTGTTTCTTTGGAAGATCTCCGTTTAGAACTAAATAAGCAACTTCTTCAAAGTTACATTTTTCACAAAGGTCTTGAACGGCATAGCCTCTATATGTAAGAGAGTTTATGTCTGGCATTACTTGGGATATAGTTGTTTCGTCAACAACAATTCCTAGCAGCCCCTTTTTAATTTCATCACCCATTATTCATGACCTTCTGTATTAAAATTATATATTTTTTCATCTAATGAGTTGTATTTTTCATAATCAACCAATTCATACAATCTCTTCCTAGATTGCATTTTATCAATAATTTTATTTTGATGTCCATCAGTAAAAATAGCGCGCAATCCATCTTCAACATTTTTCATTGCTAGTCTTTGAGTAGTTACGGGATATATTACAATATTGTATCCTAAATTTTCTAATTTTTTGAAATCTAATAGTTTTGATTTTCCAAATTCAGTCATATTTGCTAACAAATAGCTGTTTAATTTTTTCCTAACAATTTCAAATTCTTTTTCATTTTTAAGAGCTTCAGGAAAAATTATTTCAGCACCAGCATCAATATAAGACTTACACCTATCTATCATTCTTTCTAGACCTTCAACATTTCTTGCATCAGACCTCGCTATAATTTTAAAGTTTTTATCTTTTTTAGTCTCTACACATTCCTTAATTTTTTTTATCATTTTTTTTGTTGAAATTAGTTCTTTATTATCTAAGTGACCGCACCTTTTTCGGCTTACCTGATCCTCAATATGAACAGCTGCTACACCAATTTTTTCAAAAGTTTTTATAGTTTTTTTACAAGATTTAAAACCGGTATCAATATCAACTATTGTAGGAAGATTTGTTACTCTTGAAATTTGCTTTGATCGATTGCTTACATCTTGAAGTGTAGTTAAACCAATATCTGGATATCCAAGATCGTTGGACATTACACCCCCAGAAACATAAACTGCATCGTATCCTATTTCTTCAATTAATTTAGCGGTTAATGGATTATATGCTCCAGGTATACGTAAAATTTTATTTTTTTTTAACTTTTTTACAAAATCTAGTCTTTTTTGCTTTGGTTTTTTTTTGACAAAATGCATTAAAAAATTCCTTTTTTCTTATTTTTTTTAAGTAATGATTTTTTAACCTCAATGTTAAGTTTATATAAATTACCTTTTTTAATTTCTTTTATTTTCTGAACAATCTTTAGAAATCTTTCACTTTCTTTATTTGAAATTAAATCTTTTGTAAGCACTATAAATTTATCAATATAATTTTGTCTTTTAAAGGGTCTTAATCCGTAAGGATGAGCATCAGCTCTATTTAAGCTTTCAATATATTTTTTGCCATTATTTAGAGTAATTATTACTTTTGCACCAAAAGATTTATTTTTAGGATTTGGATCATGATATTTTCTTGTCCACTTTTTATCTTCATATGTTTTTATAGAGTGCCAAATTTTAATTGTACTTTTTCTCTTTGCCCTAGATTTTGAATAAGATTTTATATGATGCCAACCGCCATCTTCGAGTGCAACAGCGAAAATATACATTATTGAATGATCTAATGTTTCTCTACTTGCGTTTGGGTCCATTTTTTGTGGATCATTTGCTCCAGTACCAATGACGTAATGAGTATGATGGCTAGTATAAATATCTATCTTTTTAATTTGTTTTAAATTTTTAATCTTTCTATTAAGTTTTTTTGCAATATCAATTAAAGCCTGCGCCTGATATTCTGCAGAGTATTCTTTAGTGTAAGTTTCTAAAATTCCTTTTTTTTCTTCATTTTTTTTTGGCAATGGAATTTTATAAATTGCTTTTTTTCCATCTAAAATTCTAGCAATAAGACTATCTTCACCTTCATAAATAGGACTTGGCGATCTCTCTCCTCTCATTGCTCGATCTACTGCTTCAATTGCAAGTTTACTTGCATGTGCTGGTGCATAGGCTTTCCAACTTGAAATTTCTCCTTTTCTAGATTGTCTTGTAGATATTGATGTATGTAATGATTGTTGAATTGACTGGTAAATTGTTTCAGTATTTAATTTTAACATTGAACCTATACCTGCTGCAACACTTGGTCCAAGATGAGCAATATGATCAATTTTATGTTTGTGTAAACAAATTCCTTTAACCAGGCTTACTTGAATCTCGTATGCAGTAATAATTCCTCTTAATAAATCTAAACCGGTTCTTTTATTTTGTTGCGCTACACTCAATAGAGGTGGGATATTATCTCCCGGATGACTATAGTCTGCTGCTAAAAATGTATCGTGAAAGTCTAACTCTCTTACTGCTGTTCCATTTGACCAAGCTGCCCATTCACAATCAAACTTTAATTTTGAGCTTACACCAAGTAAGTTTGCTCCATCTTTTCTAGGATGTTTTAAGGCCATTTCTCTTGAGGAAATTACTGGAATTCTATTTAAAGAAGCTATCGCGACTGCAGCATTATCAATGATTCTATTAATGACCATTTCTATAGAATTTTTATTTAATTTGGAATTATCAGATGCAATCTCAGCAATCTTCCATGCTAATTGTTTCTTTTTTGGCAGGTTTTTTTTTGATGGATAGACTTTTACTTTATGTAAAATCAAAATTACTCCTTAAATTTTTTGTTTAAAGTAATATTAAATTATTTCTGTATTACAATCAAAATGGCTGTAATCAAAAGTAAAAATGCTAAAATATACTCAATTAATGCTTTTATTTTGTTATTCTTTACTAAATTTCTTATTGCTGATCCAAACGCAGCCCACGGAGATATTGATAATGGACAAATAATTAAAGCAATTGATGCAATATAAAAAATAGAAATTATTAAATTTCCGTCTTTTGGTAAAAATCCTGATGCAGCCATACTAGAAATGGTCCATGCTTTTGGATTTACAATTTGAAATAATGCTGCTTCATGAAATTTTAAAGGTCGAGAGTCATCCTCTTTAATTTTGCTGAACGATCCAATAATTTTATAACCAAGATATAGCAAGTATATAGCGCAAATTATTTTAAGTACATTTTGAATTATAGGAAATATTTGAAAAATTTTTCCTAGTCCAAAACAAACTAAAATTAGCTGCAATATATGACCAATAGTAATTCCAGACATATGAGGAATAGTTTTTAAAAAACCAAACTTTAGACCAGAGGTAAGTACCATGGCATTATTAGGGCCCGGTGTTACATACATTACAAAATAATAACTTATTAGTGCAATTAGAATATTCAAATCAATCATTAAGATATGATTCCACTACTTTTTTTATACCAATAAAATCTTTTACTAAGTGATCATGATGTATTTCATTTGCACTTTTTTCTGTATAACCGTTTTCTAAAAGTATAAATGGGATTTTAGCTGATTGTGCAGCATCAGCATCTGTTTCACTATCGCCAATCATTATACTTTTTTTAATATTTCCATTCATTATTTCTATCACTGTTGTTAAGTGTCTTGGATCAGGTTTACAATAATCAAATGTATTACTTCCAGCAACATATTCAAAAAAATTGTAAACTTTAATTTTTTTTAAAAGATCAATAGCTAAGTAATCTTGTTTGTTTGTGCAAACAGCCATCGAGATTTTATTATTCTTAGCCCATTTTAAAAATTCATAAGCTCCACTTATAAGTTTACTTTCAACAGCAATATTTTTTTTATAAAAATTTAAAAATTCGCTAACCATTTCATTCTTAATTTTTTCATCTTCGATTTTACCAAATTCTTTCTTTGCTTTCCCCCAAACAGATCTGGTAATTAATGAATCAGCTCCACGTCCTACTAATGTCCTAATATCATTTGAAGATTTATTTTTATATCCAAATTTTTTCATGACATGTCTATGAGCATTTACTAAATCTGGGGCTGTGTCTATCAGCGTCCCATCTAAATCAAATAAAATAGTATAATTTTGACTCATTTATAAAGTATTTTTAAGAAATAATTTGTGAATTTAGATTTTCTATAACTTAATGTAAAGATTTTTTCAAATGAAACTAACTGATTCACGTAAAATTCAAAGTTCCTTGAGAACTAAGTTTATCAAAAAAGGTGTAAAGATGTTTGGTCCAGAAACAGTTTTTTTTTCAAAAGATACTAAAATAGGAAAAAATGTTACCATTGATCCCTTTGTTGTATTAAGTTCAAAAGTTACTATTGGAAGCAACGTAAAGATTAATTCATTTTCACATTTGGAAAATTGTAAAATAGAAAATAATGTCCATGTTGGCCCTTATGCAAGAATAAGACCTGGAACAATTTTAAAATCAGGTTCAAAAATTGGAAATTTTGTTGAAATTAAAAAAAGTATAATTGGAAATAAATCTAAAGCTAATCATTTAGCATATATAGGTGATAGTTTTTTAGGAAAATCTGTTAATATAGGAGCTGGAACAATTACTTGTAACTATGATGGATTTAAAAAAAATAAAACTTATATAAAGGACAAGGTATTTATTGGTTCAAATTCATCATTGGTAGCACCCGTTACAATAAATGAAAATAGCGTTGTTGGTGCTGGCTCAGTAATTACTAAAAATGTTAAAAAAAAATCTTTAGCCCTAACAAGGTCTAAACAAACAGAAGTAAGAGATTATAAAAAAAAAAATAAATAATTATGTGTGGAATTATTGGCATAACTAGTAACAAACCTGTTTCTTTAGCAATCATTAACTCTTTAAAAAAACTGGAATATAGAGGTTATGACTCAGCTGGTATAGCAACATTATCTGGTGGCATTATTAATGAAATTAAATCCGAAGGTAGGGTTAATAAGTTAGAAAAAAGAATTAATAATAAAAATATGCTTGGATCAGTCGGTATAGGACACGTAAGATGGGCAACACATGGTATTCCTAATACTATAAATGCTCATCCACATTCATCGGACACTGTATCTGTTGTACATAATGGAATTATTGAAAATTCATCAATATTAAAAAAAGAATTGGAGTCGAAAGGACATAAATTTAAATCACAAACTGACACAGAGGTAATAGTTCATCTTATCACAGAATTTCTTAAAGAGAATAATTTAAAAAATTCTATATTGAAAATGTTAAAACAACTTGAAGGAAGTTTTGCTTTAGCAATAATTTCAAAAAATCAACCCGATCTGATAGTTGGTGCTAGAAGAGGATCTCCACTAGCTGTTGGTTATGGACCTAATGAAAATTATTTAGGATCAGATTCTTATGCATTAAAATCCATGACAAATAAAATATCTTATTTAGATGATGGTGATTTTTGTATTGTAAAAAATAATCAAGTAGAATTTTTTGATGAAAATGGAATTAAATTGAATAAAAAAATATTAAAACTATCTTCAAATGAAGAAAGTTATGAAAAAGGTGAATATAAACATTTTATGGCCAAAGAAATCGATGAACAACCAACAACATTAAAAAATTGCATTAAAGAATATGTGGATAATATTAATAATGATATTAATATTTTTAATTTTCCATGGAAAGTTCAAGATATTTCTTCAATTACATTAATTGGATGTGGAACTGCTTATCACTCTTGTTTAGTTGCAAAATATTGGATTGAAGAATTAACTTCTTTAGATGTTACAATAGATATTGCTTCAGAATTTAGATATCGAAATAATAGGTTTAGAAAGAATAATCTATATATATTTGTTTCACAGTCGGGTGAAACTGCAGATACTTATGCTGCATTAGACCTTTGTAATAAAAATAATATGAAAACAGCTAGTATTGTAAATGTTATTGAAAGTTCAATCGCCAGAGATTCGAATTTTATATTACCAATTCATTGTGGTCCTGAGATTGGAGTTGCTTCAACTAAAGCATTTTTAGGACAAATACTTGTGCTTTATATTTTAATATTAAAAATTTCATATTTAAGAAAAGATATTGAAAAAGAGTTATATATTGAAAAAATTAAAACTTTGAAAGAATTACCAAAACTTGTTGAAAAAACCTTTTCAAGTGAAGCCAAAATTCAATCTATAGCGGAAACTTTTGCAGAAGCTAAGGGATCAATGTTTTTGGGACGAGGTTTTTCTTATGCTATAGCTTTAGAGGGAGCTCTAAAATTAAAAGAACTTTGTTATGTTCATGCCGAAGGTTATCCTGCTGGTGAAATGAAACATGGTCCTCTTGCATTAATTGAGGATGGTTTGCCTGTTGTAATTTTAGCTCCTAGAGACAATTATTACAAAAAAACCATTTCTAATATGCAAGAAGTTATCGCCAGAGGAGCTAAAGTTTTATTAATTACAAATAAAAGAAAAGATGAAATTGTTTCAGAAAATATTTGGGAGAAAATAGAAGTTGAAAATACTATTGATGATTTAATTCCATTTTTATTAACTGTTCCATTACAGAAATTAGCTTACTATTCAGCCTTGAAAAAAAGCTATGATATAGATAAACCAAGAAACTTAGCCAAATCAGTCACTGTTGAATAATTATCAAACTTTGATAGAACACTCTTAGGTTGAAATGAAAAAATGGAAAACAAATAGTTGGAGAAATTATCCAGTTAAACATATTCCTACATATAAGGATGAAAAAGAACTAAATATGGTTCTAAGCAAAATTAAAAACTTTCCTCCTTTAGTATTTGCTGGAGAAACTCGTCATTTAAAACAACAATTAGCGGACGTTGTTGATGGTAAAGCTTTTCTTTTACAGGGAGGAGACTGTGCAGAAAGTTTTGTAGAATTCAATCCAGACAATATAAGAGATTATTTTAAAGTTATGCTACAAATGTCCTTGGTCTTAACTTATTCAGCATCTTTACCAGTTGTAAAACTTGGAAGAATTGCAGGACAATTTTCTAAACCAAGAAGCGCTCCAACTGAAAAACAAGGTGACAAAGAATTACCAAGTTATTTAGGTGATAATATTAATGGTATAGAATTTAATGAAAAATCGAGAATACCTGATCCAAAAAGATTATTTAAAGCTTATTCACAAGCTGCATCTACCCTAAACTTATTAAGAGCTTTTTGCCATGGTGGATTTGCCGATTTAAAAAAAGTTCATTTATGGAATTTAGGTTACATTAAAAAAAGTCCACAGGCTAAAAAATTTAAAGATTTAGAGGATAAAATTGCTGATGCATTGGCATTTATGGATGCATGTGGAATAAATTCAGACTTTAATAGGAGATTGAAGACAGTAAATTTCTGGACATCTCACGAAGCATTATTGTTACCATTTGAAGAATGTATGACCAGAATTGATTCAACAACAGGTGAATATCATGATACTTCAGCCCACTTTGTTTGGATAGGGGATAGAACTAGACAATTAGATGGCGGACATGTCGAATTTTGTAGAGGTATTGAAAATCCAATTGGCATTAAATGCGGACCCACTTCTAAACCTGAGGAGATTGTAAAGATTTGTAATGTTATTAATCCAAGTAACGAAAAAGGAAAGATAACACTAATTTCAAGATTTGGTCATGACAATGTAGAAAAATTTTTACCAAAATTAATTAGAGCAATTAAAAAAGAAGGTTTGAATGTTATTTGGTCATGTGATCCAATGCATGGAAATACAATAAAATCTACAACAGGTTTTAAAACAAGACCTTTTAATAGTGTTTTAAAAGAAGTAAAAAATGTTTTTGCCGTTCATCAAAATGAAGGGTCTTACGCAGGTGGACTTCATATTGAAATGACCGGACAAAATGTAACAGAATGTACTGGAGGAACTCAAAAAATTTCTGATCAAGATTTATCTAGTAGATATCGTACTCATTGTGATCCTCGATTAAATGCAAATCAAGCATTAGAACTAGCTTTTTTAATTTCAGATGAAATAAAAAAGAATTCTATTTATGCAAGAAGCGGCATTAGAGCCGTATCTTAGGCTTTATAAATAAATCCTTTAAAGTATATTTAATATATGGAAGTTAATAAAAAAGTTTTGTTTATAAAAGATTGGATTTTAAATTATGTAAATTCAATGCCTGTTAAAGCTCAATCATTGGTTATTGGTATATCGGGAGGTATAGACTCATCAGTTACAAGCACCTTGTGTGCAATGACAGGTTTAAAAACAATAGTCTTAACAATGCCTATAAAGCAAAACAAAGAACAAAACGATTTAAGTCTTAAGCATAAAAAATGGTTAAGCAGCAAATTTAAGAATGTGGAGACTCACACATTAGAACTTGATAATATCTTTAAAAATTTCGAAAACACTTTATCAAATTTTAAAAATGAACATGGACTAGCGAACTCAAGAGCTAGACTAAGAATGGCAACTTTATATCAGGTTGCATCAGCAAATAAAGGAATTGTAGTTGGTACCGGAAATAAAGTAGAAGATTTTGGCGTAGGTTTTTATACTAAATATGGAGATGGTGGTGTTGATATTTCTCCAATTGCAGACTGCACCAAAACTGATGTTTGGGAACTTGGAAAAGAATTAAAAATTATACAAGAAATTATTGATGCCAATCCCACAGATGGTTTATGGGATGACGGAAGAACAGATGAAAATCAGCTAGGTTTAAGTTATAAAGAAGTAGAGGATGCTATGGATAACCCAAATTCTCCAAATTACGAAAAATACATCAAAATAAGAAAATCAAATCTTCATAAAATGGAGCCAATTCCAGTTTGCAAGATTCCTAGGTAATCTAAAAGATTCACAAACAGTAAATTTAAGTATATTTCTAGAATAATGAATAAAGAAATTTTTTTAACAAATACCCTTGGAAACAAAAAAGAAAAATTTACACCAATTAACCCAAAAAAAATTGGAATGTATGTTTGTGGACCAACGGTTTATGACTATCCACATATAGGAAATGCAAGACCTTTAGTTGTATTTGATATTTTATTTAAAGTATTAAAATGCAAATATGGAGATAATTCTGTTAACTATGTCAGAAATATAACAGATATTGATGATAAAATAATAACATCTTCAATTGAAAAAAATACTTCAATAGAAGATCTTACAAAAAAAATTACAAATATTTTTCATGAAGATTGTAAATATTTAAATTGTGATATCCCAACAAAAGAACCTAAAGCTACTGAAAATATTTCAATAATGATTGAAATGGTTAAGAATCTTATTCAAAATAAATTTGCTTATGAAAGCAACAATCATATTTATTTTGAAGTAAATAAATTTAAAGATTATGGAAAATTATCAAATAAAAATTTAGATGAACTAATTTCTGGGGCAAGAGTAGAAATTTCTGAAAATAAAAAAAATCCAGCTGATTTTGTATTATGGAAACCATCAAAAGAAAATGAGCCATCTTGGAAATCTCCATGGGGCAATGGTAGACCAGGTTGGCATTTAGAGTGCTCAGCTATGTCTAAAAATTTATTAGGAAATATATTTGATATTCATGGAGGTGGACAAGATTTAATATTTCCGCATCATGAAAATGAAATTGCACAATCAAGATGTGCAAACGAAAGTAAGTCATTTGCAAATTATTGGGTACATAATGGATTTATAACAATCTCAAAGGAAAAAATGTCAAAATCCCAAGGTAATATTTTAAAAATCAGTGATTTTAAAAATAAAGTAAGTGGACAAGTTTTAAGGCTAGCATTGATTAGTGCTCATTATAAACAGCCGTTAGATTGGAACGAAAAACTTTTAGTAGAATGCGAAAAAACTATAAACAAGTGGTACGAGAGTTATACAAAGATTGAAAAACCAGTTTTAATACCAGATGAACATCTTGGTCCATTATACGATGATTTAAATACACCGGGTTATATTGCCAATCTTCATAAGCTTTTTGAAAAATCGCAAAAAGGAACAGTTAAAGATAAAGAAATATTTGTTTCTGCATGTAATTTTATTGGTTTGCTAAATGAAAGCAGAGCTTCATGGGACAAATTTAAACAAAATAAATCAAATATTTCAGAAGAAGAAATTAAACACAAAATAAATCAAAGAAATAATGCAAGAAAAAACAAAGATTTTAAAACAGCAGACAAAATTAGAAATGAATTATTTGATAAAGGAGTTTTAATTGAAGACAAAGATGATAAAACCCAGTGGAAATTTAAATGAATAAAGAAAAAATATATATATTTGATACAACACTTAGAGATGGAGCGCAGACTCAAGGTGTGGATTTTTCAATAGATGATAAATTAAAAATAGCTAAAGCCTTAGACGATTTAGGTGTTGACTATATAGAAGGAGGTTGGCCAGGTGCTAACCTGACTGATACAGAGTTTTTTCAAAAAAAAATTAAATTAAATAATTCAATATTAACTGCTTTTGGAATGACTAAAAGATCAGGTAGAAGCGCAGATAATGATCCAGGCCTTTCATCTATAATAAATAGCAATACAACAGCAGTATGTTTAGTAGGAAAATCTTGGGATTTTCACGTTGATGTGGCTTTAGGAATATCAAATAAGGAAAATTTAGAAAATATATCAGAAAGTGCAAAACTTTTTGTTAAAGAAAATAAAGAATTTATGTTTGATGCCGAACACTTTTTCGATGGTTTTAAAAATAATGAAGATTATGCACTTTCATGCATAAAATCTGCTTATGATAATGGTGCTAAATGGATTATTCTTTGCGATACAAATGGCGGAACATTACCCCATGAGATTTCTGAAATTGTTAGTAAAGTAGCTAAATTAGTACCAGGAAAAAATCTAGGAATTCATGCACATAATGATACTGGAAATGCTGTAGCAAACTCTTTAGCGGCTATTTTATCTGGGGTTAGACAAATACAAGGAACGATTAATGGTTTAGGCGAAAGATGTGGAAACGCAAATTTAATGTCAATAATTCCGACATTACATTTAAAAGAAACTTACTCTAAGAATTTTGAAATAAATATTAAAAAAGAAAACATTAATAAATTAACTCAATGTTCAAGATTACTTGATGAAATATTAAATAGAAA
>MDTB01071237.1_pt1 | contig 14702 bp, 12 predicted proteins | sample 811161 | NCBI WGS metagenome assembly MDTB01 (sample SAMN05326650, study PRJNA326480) | marine metagenome | isolation source: seawater | place: Mediterranean Sea | collected 2009
ACTTTGATAATGATTAAATATTGTAAATTTTTTAGCTAACTTTAAGTTATTCAATTTTAGTTTTTTCGAATAAGAATTATCAATTAAATACGGAAATTTTTTTAAAAAATGTTCCATATCATTACTTTCAAAACTAATGCCGTTATAGTTATCTTTAATCAACTCAACGGGTCCAGGCCAAGCATTTGAAGATAAAATTAGAGTTCTGCAAAATGAGGCTTCAAGCAAAACAAATCCGGGATCTTCCCATAAAGAGGATAAAATGAAACCCTTGGAAGCTTTAAAGTAAGGATAAATATTATTAACATATCCAAGTAAAATTATATTATTTTCAAGATTATTTATTTTAATAAATTTTTGAATATTATTTTTCTCCTCACCATTTCCAGCAATTACTAATTTAATTTCTTTATTTTTTTTTACTAATTTTTGAAATGCCTCACATAAAAACATAAAATTTTTTTGTTTTGTAAGTCTTCCAACTGACAGATAAAAGTTCTTAATACTTATTTGTTTTTGCTTTTTTTTATTTATTTCTTTAACATTTATAATAGGATCATATAAGAGTTTTATCTTTGAGCTATCAATCAATTTTAAATTTTTAATATAATTTAGAGTGTTTAGAGTTGGGCAAGTTACTAAGTGAATTTTTTTAAATGCAATTTTCCAAAAAAACTTTCTTACAAAGTTTAATTTAGGAAATCCAGAAATTCTAAGAATAAATTTAGTTTCAAATTTAAATAATAAAAGTAATGTTAATGGTAAGGAAGAAATTAAATGTATTATTAAATATTCTGGTTTTTCATTTTTTAATAAATTTTTTAGAGGAAAAAAGGATGCAAAAAAGATGATTATAAATGAAATCCTACTTTTTATTTTACCATGCCTCGGAAAAAGATTAAAAATAATTTTATGAAAATAATCGATTAATATGATTTTTTTGTTTCGTATTTCCTCTCTATATCTTTCAAACTCACCAAAAAAATTTAAAATAGAACAATCATAATATTTACTGAATTTAGTAAGAGCATAACATGAGTTTATTACCGCTCGATTAGTGGCGATATTAACTAAAGATGGTGACCAATAAAAGATTTTCTTCTTTATGAATGCACTCAAAAAATTATCAAAGTTTATTGAATTAAATAAATATTGTTATAATACATTTTTAATAAAATAATATTATTTTATGTATAATTACGAAAAAAAATTAAATGATAATCTTTTTAATATAATAAAAGATATTTCAAAACCAGTAATATTAGAGCTTGGTGTTCAAGGAGGTGTTTCAACTAAAAAATTCCTAAATATTTGTGAGAATAACGATGGAATGCTATACTCAGTTGATGTTGAAGACTGCTCTAATGTTAGTAACCATGCTAGATGGAAATTTATAAAATCTAGAGATGACAATTTTGATTATATAAAATCAGTAATTCCTAAAAAAATCGATATATTGTTTATAGATACTTTACATGAAGCAAACCATGTAGAAAAAATTTTTTACAATTATTATGATTTAGTTAAAAATGATGGATATATATTTATTGATGATATATCTCATCTTCCATATTTAGATAATAAAAAAAAAACTAATTTTTATTGTGAAATAAATAATCAGGAAACTTTTAATAAAATTCTCGAAATATATTTAAGTAATTATGATAATATTAGATTGAATTTTTCTTTTGAGTCGTCTGGCCTTGGAATTATAAAAAAAAGATCTAATAATCAACTTAACTTACCTATCAAAATTAAATCTAGAAATTTTTCTTTAAAGAATATTTTAAGAAAGATATGGCACAAAATAAAAAATTAATTATCTTTATACCATCAATAGAAGATGGTGGGGTAGAAAAAAATCTTTTTATTCTTCTGAATTATTTAGAAAAAAAAATAAAAAATATAACATTACTAACTTATAGAAAACCAAAAATTAAATTAAAAAAAAACATAAAAATTATCTCGCCAAGTATAAATTTTCTTAACTTTAGGGGTAGATATCCAAAATATATTCTTTGCTTAATGGTCTTATTTAAGATTTTGCTATTTGATAAAAAAAATACAGTTCTTTCTTTTCAGGCAAATATTTTTTGTATTGCTTTATGTATACTCTTAAAAATTAAAATTATTTCTAGATCAAATTCTTCATCTGCTGGATGGTCTCAAAACAAAATCAAACAATTAATATTTAAATATTATTTTCCGAAAGCAGATAAAATAATTGTAAATAGTCTTAAATTTAAAAATGAAATGGATAAAAAATATAAAATTAAAACAAATTGTATTTTAAATCCTTTTGAATTCAAAAAAATCAAAAAGTTGGCCAATGAAAAGTGTGAGAATGTATTTAAGAAAAAAAAACTGAAGTTAATTTCTATAGGAAGGTTAGCGAAACAAAAAGATTTTATGACTCTAATCAAAGCAATCAAAAATTGTCAAAGACAAAATGTCCAACTAATTATTATTGGAAAAGGTAGTGAGGAATTCAAATTAAAAAGATTTGTGATTGAAAATAATCTCAGTGAGAAAATAAAGTTTCTTGGATATAAAAAAAATCCTTTTAAATATGTCAAACAAGCAGATATATTTATATTAACTTCAAAATTTGAGGGCTCCCCAAATGTGCTGGTCGAGGCTCAATATCTAAAAAAATATATCATATCAACAAATTGTCCTACTGGACCGAAAGAGATATTAAATAATGGAAAGTACGGATCTTTAGTCAGAGTTGGAGATCACAAATCAATTGCAAAAATATTACAAAATTATATCTATGGTAAGCCTATAAAAAAAAAAATTAAACTTGGTTATTTAAATACAAAAAAATATGATTATAAAATTGCTTGTAAAAAGTATTTTGATTTAATTCAAAGATATATCTAAAAATGAAAAAAAAAATTTTAGTTTGTGGAGCAGGAGGTTTTATTGGTGGACATCTTGTTAAAGACTTAATGAAGTCTGGTAATGAAGTTGTTTGTGCCGATATTAAACCACTAGAGTATTGGTTTCAATTATTTGAAGAAAATAATAATTATAGCCTAGATCTTAAAGAATATGAAAATTGCCTGAAAGTTACTGAAGGTATTGATTATGTATACAACATGGCATGTAATATGGGTGGCATGGGATTTATTGAAAACAATAAAGCTGAATGTATGCTATCTGTCTTAATAAACACTAATTTACTAAGATCATGTTTAGTCAATAAAAATAAAAAATATTTTTTTTCATCTAGTGCATGTGTTTATAATAGCACTAAACAGAAAAAAACATTTGTACCTGGATTAAAAGAATCTGATGCATACCCCGCAGATCCTGAGGATGGTTATGGGTGGGAGAAACTTTTTAGTGAGAGAATGTGTAGACATTTTACTGAGGATTTTGGATTACCTACGAGAGTTATAAGATACCATAATGTGTATGGACCTTTAGGCACTTACGACGGTGGCAGAGAAAAAGCGCCAGCAGCACTCTCAAGAAAAATAGCCTTAGCTAAAATGAATAATAAAAAAGAAATTGAAGTTTGGGGAGACGGGGAACAAACAAGAAGTTTTATGTTTATTGATGATTGTTTAGAAGGAACCAAAAAAATATTTGATTCTAATTTAAATGATGTTTACAATTTAGGAAGTGATGAACAAGTTTCAATTAATCAAATGATAGATATAATAGAAGAAATCGCAGATTTTAAAGTTAAAAGAAATTATCTTTTGGAAAAACCTAAAGGGGTTAGAGGTAGATCAAGTGATAATACTAAAATTAGCTATGATTTGAACTGGGCTCCATCAATAAGTTTAAGAGATGGACTAAAAAAGACTTATAAATGGATTGATGAACAAATTAAGAGTGGAGAAAATACGTCCAAGTTTACAAAATCATATTAATCTACTTAGTTTCACTAATTTCATTTTTAAAGCCACCTAAGAATGATGGTAAGGACTTTTTTAAATACCAACTAAATTGAGAAATAAAAATATTTCCTTTCATTCCATTATCAATTATTGCTTTAGGTATTTTATGATTAGAAAAAAAAATTGCTGCGCTAGGAATATTGCTTGATGCAAAAAGTAAAAAATTCGTTTTAGATAAAACTAGCATATCTACTAGATTTCCTCTTCCAATTTTATACCTATGATTTTTTTCTTTACTGTCAAATAAGTCTTTTTTATCTGTAGTCCTAATTGAATTTGAATTAAATAAAACATTATTATAATTTTTCTTATAAAAATTAAGATAATCCATATCTTCAGTACACAAGTAAATTTTATTAAAATTATATTTTTTAATTAATAAATCTGTTGCATATACCATTTGTTTTTCAGTTGGTGTATAGGGTTGATAAGCACTTTTTTTTTGATCAGACCCTCTAAAACAAATACCAAGAACTTTGTTATTTTTAAATTTTTTATATATATTTTCTGCTTCGGTTATAATATCTGGGTGAACTTTAATATATTTTTTTATTATTTTTTTGTGCCTTTGATCTAAAAACTGAAAACCATTAAAATATTTAAAATCTGAAACAAAATTTTTATTCGAAAACCCTTTTTGTGATGTTTTATTATCGCAAATAATTACATTTTTACTTTTATAAACTTCTTTTAAAGAGTATCTTGACACTGACTTGAAATAATAATTCCAAGAGTTAAACGTTCCTCTTACTTTATTTTTACAATTATAAAAATTTTGAAAATTCTCCATATCAATAACCGGTATCATTTTTAAATTGTCACAAATTAAAAGGTGATGAATAACAAAATTTAAATTTGAAAAAAAGCCAGCTCCGGGCGCTCTTTTTATAATATAAAAATATTTATTTGGATTACTTTTTCCATAAGATCTGTATTCTAACTTAAGATGTTTAAATTTATATTTATTAAAATAATCATTTTTCGTTTGCCAATCTTGTCTAGCCAAGGTTAATTTTGCGTATAACTTTTTTCTTAAATAATTTAACATTTGTTTAAAAGTTCAATTTATGTCTACAAATAATAATATTATCTTACTAAATCAATATTATTTTCTCTTTATAAATAAAATATCTGAATGAGCATCTTTGAGCTCTTCATTTGGATAAAAATTGAATTGATAAAGAAATTTTTTTATGTCTTGCCATCTTGGAGCGTTTAAATATTGATCATCTTTACTCACTTCAACCAATAATGAATTACATTTGTCCAGTGAGTCTCGAGCTCCATCAAGCGCCTTAAGTTCAGAGCCTTGTAAATCAAGAATCCAAAGATCAAAATTTGAAATATTAATTGAATGTTCTTTAACCAAAGTGTCAAATTTTTTTGATTTTAATTTAATGGATTTTACCATCTTTAAATTTTTTGATTTTAAATCTTTTCCAAACTGAAAAACTGATGATGATGCAGCATCATTATTTGATATATTAAAATTTGTAATTATATCATCTGTACTTCCTATCAATGAATGAATAACTTTTTGATTTGGGTACTGACCTACGTGATCTTCTAATTCTTGTATAACATGCGGATTAGCTTCTAGCCAAAGCACTGGCTTATGAAACCAATCATAAACTGCAGCCTCAGTGCCTCTATGTGCTCCCATATGAATAATTCCTTTACATTCATGTATTTTTTTTAAAAGGTCTAAATCTGGTTTTTTATTAGTATAAGAGTTATTGATATATTTTTTTTTTAACCTCCAATTAGTTTTGGATAAAATAGATTTAATGATATTTTTTATTAATTTAATTATCATTAAATTTTCACTAAATTGGGGAAAAATTTAGAAATATCTTTACACCATAATTTGACTAAAATTAATTCCTTTTTATCAAAAATTTTATTTTTGACTAATTTTTTATAACAGTTCAATAAATTAATTAACATATATTTTTTTGAACTATAAATTTTAACCTTATTGAGTTCATTAATAAAAATTTCTACATCTCTGTATACTGGAATTTCTAATTTAAAGTCATTGTCTAAATTATGAAAATTTCTTTCTTGATAAACAGTTGGACTAGTAAATAAAATTTTCATATTAAGCTTGTTCATTATATGTGTCGCTATATACGATCTCCATATATCTGTTGATCTCATCGTGCAATAAGTTGGCAGATACATTAAAGCAAATACTTCCTCACACCATGTTGTATTTTGACTATTAAAGGGAACATAAGATTTATTATTCACAAAATAACTTTTGTTATTAGCAAATTTAATATCAATTTTTTTATTAAATAATCTGTAAATTGCGTCAACATCAGGGTTTTTATTGCATAATCTCTGAGTAATACTAAATTTTTTTATTATTTTTTTTCTTACAGATGATTTTATATGATTATTTATTTTTGATAAAGGTAGTCCTCTAGGCCAAATATCAATTTGATTATTTAAAAAATATTTATAAATATTTACAAATCCAGTTTCTTTAATTTTATAATGGTTTAATTTTAGAATATCTTGGGAAAAAAAATTTTTTCTTGGATAATTATCGTCATCTGTTTCGTATATTTTTTTTGCGCCGTTTTGTATTGAGTAAAGATATCCAATATTTTTTCGTGAATATGAGTTAATAGGAATTCTTTTACAAATCTTAAAAGGAAGTTTTTTTTGAACCTTAATTGATAAAAATTTTAGATTATTTTTATATGTAAATTTGGGTGTTTTTTTATCCGCAACAAAGATAAAATCAATATTATTCTTTTTACACAATACCTCAAATTTTTTTATAGCTTTATTTGGTTTATTAATTGAAGTTACTACTAACGTTGATCTAATTTTTTTTTTTAAAATCATAATTAATTGATATATTTTATTAAAATATTTTGGATTTAATCATTAATTGAAAAACATCATTTATATCTTTATTTGGTGCTATTCCTAAATATTTTTTTAAGTTTTTAATTTCTACAGTTGATGACATATAGTTTATTTTATTATTTTTTATTATGTTTTTGCTAATTCTCACATGTTTTTTCCAAAATAACTTTTTTGTCTTAAATATTTTATCGATAATCTCTTTAAGCATAAACGATTTTCCTGTTGCTATAATAAGGTCTTTAGGGTTTTTCTTTTGCATTAATAAATAAGCAAATTTTATATATTCTGGAGCCCAACCCCAATCCCTTTTGAGGTTAATATCACCTAATAATAACTTTCTAGTTTTAAATTTGTTTTTTTTAACAAAATCTACAATTTTTGGGATGACATGATCTTTTGGTCTCAGAACAGAATCATGATTAAAAAATATACCAGACATACACCAAATCTTATGATTTTCTCTAAAATACTTTATTAAAAAATAACTTATTAGTTTTGAAAAACCATAGGGAGTATTGGGGTTTAGATTTGAGTTCTCATTAATAACTTTCTCTTTAGGATCATAAATTAATCCAGAGCAAGAGTTAAAAATTTTAATTTTTCTCTTTAATTTATTTACTGAAAATAAAATATTATAAAGTGGTAAGTTGTGACTTTTAAAAGTACTTAATATATTGATAAATGAATTTTGAAATTTAGATTGCCCGGCAAAATAATATATTTCGTTACAATAACTAGTTTTGATTATTTTTTCTACTTTTGAAATATTATATATATCAACTTTCTTTTTTTTAACTTTTAAATTAATTTTTTTATGATTCTCAAAATTTGATCTACGAGTAATTGCAATAACATTATAATTTTTATCCTTTAATAATTTGCACATGAAAGTTCCGTCTTGACCAGATGCACCAAATACTAATGCAATTTTTTTTGCCATATTAATCTAGATTAAATCTTATATTCTTTAATATCTTTTAATGATATTACTTATTAATACTTATCTTATTTAAACTTGGCTACATATTTTTTAATAAATTTTGAAAATTGTTTATAAAATTTTTTTTATTACATAATTGTTCATAAACCCCCGTAAGATTTTTTATCTCAATTTCTTGATTATTTTTATCTAATATATTTTTTTTAATCTTTAAGAACAATTCTTCTGCATTATTTGGGTCTATACCAATTACATATTCTAAAAGACTTAAATCTAAAATATCTTTATTATAAAAAATAATTTTCTTAAAAAATATGCTTTCTAATAACGGTAAACTACACCTTCCAATAAACGTAGGTATAATAACGTAATCACAGTGTTTATACATAGCTATTAATTCTAATTCACTAATTTCTCCTAAAAAATTAACATAAGATTCTAGTCCCTCTTTTTCTACAATATGTTTGATTTTAGAAAAATTACCTTTGTCATTGCCTGAAAAAACGATGCTGATTTCATTAAATTTATTTTTTTTTAAATGTTGAATCATATCTATTATCAATATATGGTTTTTATGTTCCCAAAACTGAGCTGGATAAAAAAGTAATTTCTTATTTTGAGGTAAAGCAAATTTTGTTTTAAAAATTTTTTTATAATCAACCTCAATGTTATTTTGATAAATTTCTGGCAAATATGGAATCAAATTTTGTATTAAAATTTTTGAACTATCACAATTATATCTTTTTATTAAATCTAGTTTATTAGTTTTTGTAAAAACAAAAATTTTTTTGGCATAGTTTACAGAAAATAAAACAATCCTTTTTTGTCTCTCATAATTTCCATTTTTAAATTCATTAAAATGTTTTACATCATCTATTTCTGTATTAAAAATATACGAAATAAAATTTAAATGTTCACAATATAACGTGAAATATGAAGGTTCATTAAAAACAACATAGTCAATTTCATTTCTTTTGATAAACTGATAAAATGGATTGTGATAATTTATTAATTCAAAAATTTTTGTAATAAATCTACTTCTTAATAATTTAAAACTTATTTTGCTTAACAGGCCTGGTTTAAAAAAATAGTTTTTAATGCCACTCTTGTTCAATAATTCAAAGATTTTTTTATTTCTTGTTATAAAAACTATTGAATGTTTTTCTAATTTAATTTCTTTAACTAAGTTTACAAAATTTAACATATGATAATATCCACCTCCTACTGATGAACTATCAATGAAAAACGCTACCCTCATTTACCAACTATTTTAATATTTGGAAGTGGAAATATAAATTTTGTACCATTTTTGATTATTTTTCTTTCTCTTTTCAATATTTCGTTTTTAAAATGCCATGGCAATACTAAATAATAATCTGGCTTTAGTTTTCTTGAAATCTTCTCACTTACAATTTTAATCTTAGTTCCAGGGGTAAATTGACCATTTTTCATTGGATTCCTATCAGAGATGCAGTCAATAAAATTTTTTCCTATTTTAAAATATTGCAATAAAACATTTCCTTTTGTAGAAGCGCCATAACCATGAATAATTTTTTTTTGATTTTTGAGTTTAATTAATAAATTTCTCAAATTCTTACTCACAACCTCAATATTTTTAAAAAAATTTTTATAGGTTCCTACCTTCTTTAGTTTTAATTTCTTTTCTTTATATAAAATAGCATCAATCACTTTTTGATTCACCTTAAACTTAGAATTCTTTTTACATAAATAATATTGTGTACTTCCACCATTAATATCATTCTCCATCATATCAAAAACTTTCAAATTATTTTTTTTTGCTAATTGAAATATTACATCATGAGAATAGTATTCTAAATGTTCATGGCAAATTGTATCGAACATTTTAAGTTTAATAATTGATGCTAAATCTGCCTGTTCTAGAAGTAAAATACCATTTGCATCTAATAATTTGCAAACATCATCTAAAAAAATATTTGGATTTTTCATATCATAAAATACTGAAAGAGCAGATATTATTTTAAATTTTTTTTTTGTATTTTTACGAATTTTGTCAAATGAAAAAAAATCAGAAATAGATAGATCTATCTTTGAATAATATTTTTTATATTTTCTTATAGTTGGATCTATACCAACTCTAAATATATTTTTACTGTAAAAATTAAGTAAAGTGCCGTCGTTACTTGCAATATCTAAAACTGCATCCCCTTTTTTTAAATTAGCTTTTTTGTTTAATATGGCACATATTTTTTTCATATGATTAGTCATTGTGCTATTTATTCCTGTTCTATAACCATAATCACTTCCATAAAGATACTTCATATTGAAGTTTCGTCCTAATTGAACTAAGTGACATTTGGCACATTTAACCATAGATAAATCTGCACTAGGAATATTGGTATTAATTGATGTTGCAAATTTTCCAGTAAAACTTAAGTTCCCTAAACTAAATAATTTGCTGATTTTTTTACTATTACAAAATCTACAGTTTTTAATGACCATTTTAAGATTTATTTTAATATATTAATTTATAGAAATGAAAAGAATAAAAGACTTTATAAAAAAAATTTTACTTGTTGATGAAGGTCCAAAACCTTTATTTTCAAGAAAACTTTTAAGTCCTATTAATAAGATAAATAAAAATGATTTTGAATATTGCGAATACGGGAATCTAAATAAAGATAAGACTTTTTATGTAATTAATAGATCATCTCATGCTGGAATTTTTTCATATTTATCATTTGTATTAAATCATTTAGATATCGCTCAACAGAACAATTTTATTCCAGTGGTAGATATGGAAAATTTTACAAATCCTTATAATGAAAAAGATAAAATAAATAATACCTTAAACTCTTGGGAATATTATTTCAATCAAACATCAAATTATGATTTAAAAGAAGTTTATAATAGTAAAAATGTTGTTTTTTCAAGAGATGATTTCAACAAAAATATGAATTATAGGATACATCTAGAACCAAAATTTAGAGAACTTAAGGAAAAAAAAATTAAATTGAAACAAGTATACATTGACTATGTCACCGATTACTTTGAAAAAAATAATTTAAAAAATAAAAAAATTTTAGGTGTGCATTTCAGAGGTACAAGTTATAAAACCAGTAGGGGTCATATTTTTCCTGCAACAATAGATCAGATGAAACAAAATGTTGATAAAATTCTTTCGAAAGAAAAATTTGATAAAATATTTTTATGTTCCGAAGAGAAAAATTATTTAGATTTTTTTATAAAAAATTATTCTGATAAATTATTATATTTAAATACTTATAGATCTGATCAAAATGATGCTTTTAAGAAATATAATAGAAAAAATCACAGATATTTATTAGGAGATGAATCAATTAAAGAGGCTTTAATATTATCTAATTGTTCAAGTTTATTATTTGTGAGGTCCAACATAATAAATGCTGCTAATTTTTTTTCCAATAAAGAGCAAAATCTTTATGAAATATTTAATGGGTTCAACTCTAGAAATCAATTTATATCAAGGTTTCTATGGTTTATAAAAAAAAACTTACCTTCAAATTTTTATGGCTTAAAAGATGAATTATTAAAATCAAAAAATTAATTTTTTATTATTTTTTTTATACCATTTATAAGTTTCTGCGTATGCGTCTTCAAATTTTGAAAATTTTTTAAATTTTAATAATTTTAAAATCCTCTTATTGTCTCCATGTGTTTTAAAAACATCTAATCTATTTTTAGGTATATTGAGAATTTTCAAAGACGATAAATTTTTTTTAAAATAATCAATAATCTTTTTTACATGTTGAGGATTATTTGAACATATATTATAAACACCATAATTTTTATTTAATTTTTTGTTCATCAATAAAATCAAAATTTCTACAACATCTCTGATATAGGTAAAATCTCTGTAATGATTTCCATTATTGTTGAGCTTAAGTTTTGTGTTTGTTTGAGACGATCGAAATATTTTAAATAATAACATATCCGGTCTACCCCACTCACCAAATATCGTAAAAAATCTTAAACCATATACTTTCATATTAAAATTTTTAGCAAACGTTTTTGCTGTAATTTCATTAACAATTTTAGATGATGCGTAAATATTTTTTGGAAATAATTTATCATTTTCTTTCAAAGGAAAATTTTTACTATCACCATAAACAGAGCTAGAAGATGCAAAAAAAACTGATCTAATTTTCTTTGTAGATGCAAATTTAAATAAATTAATGGTACCAAGAATATTGGTTTTTATATACTTATCTGGATTAACAATAGAATACCTAACACCTGCCTGAGCCGCAAAATGAAAAATATGATCAAATTCATACTTATTTAAAGAATAAAAAGAATTGTAATTTTCTATATTAAACTTTTTAAGCGTAAAATTCTTATATTTTTTGAGTTGTTCTAAACGTTTTTTTTTTAATTTTATTGAGTAATAATTGTCAAAATTATCTACACCTGTTACTATATTATTTTTTTCAAGTAATCTTAGAGCTAAACTAAAGCCTATAAATCCTACTACCCCTGTAATTAAAATTTTTTTTTTCAATTTTTAATTTTATTTAAAATTCCTATTGCTGGTGAGTCCTCTAAAAATAACAAATAATTTTCATTTTCAAATTTTATAATATCTCTTATTCTTTCCCCTATATAAATTTCGTCATCTACTGTGGCAGAATTTAAGTTATTATCTAAATTAATGATTAATATTTTCTTTTTTGCCATAGAAGTTACTAGATAAGAATAATTATTGTTAAAGTCAAAACTTGAATTTTTAATAACTTGACTAATTCCAAGAGCAGGTGTGAAATAAATTAAAGGCTCAATAAAACCATTATCTTTATGGGATTTTTTAAAAGGAGCATTTTTTTTTATTTTATTTGTCTCATAACCATAATAGTTGCTATATGAAGCAATTGGCCAACCATAATTACTGACTTTGTCTTTATTATCTATAATTAAATTGACCTCATCTCCTCCCTTTTGTCCGTGTTCAGTTGAAATAATTAAATCTAAAATATCATCATAAAATAAACCTTGTTGATTTCTATGTCCCATGGATATTAAACGATAATCTTTAGTTTTTTTGTTTATTGAAATTATTTTTCCAAACAAACTATTTCTATTTTGTGCTGGAGTGAAGTTTTGGAAATCTCCAATGGTTAGTAAAATATGATCATTCTTAAAATTCACAATCCTACCACCAGATTGGTAACCATTAAATCTTGCTTCCAAACATTCATCATATGTGAAGAATTCTGTAAATTGACTTAACTCTAATTTTTCGTTTCCATTATATATATCGGCACTTATAATTGATAAATTTAAACAATTTGTTTCTGGTTTTAAATTTTTTGTATAACTTAAATACAATTTATTATCAGATATCATTGCATCTTTAATTGAAATAAATTTATCTTTTTCGTCAAACTTCAAAAAATTATTTACATTTGTTTCTAATTCAAAAAAATTTACATTCTCTTTTTTAAGATTATCTTTTTTTGTATATAATATTTTACCAGTCCAAAATATTGATAAAACTTTATCTTGGTAAATTTCTAAATAACCATTTTTTTTGTTCATTTTTTTTGAGCTTGGGGATAAAGAGTAATCTATAAAAATTTTTTTTAACTCAAATTTCTTTAATTCTGAACTCAACAAAATTTCATTTGATACTTGGCCTGAGTTTATTTTTGATCTTAGTGCATCCAATTCTGTATTAAGTTCTCTAACTTGTAAATTTAGCTCAGAAATTTTTTTGTTATTTACTAAAATATCTCTTAATTTTATGGGAACATAAAATATTGTATTTTTAACACTATTTTTAAAAGAGACAGGAAAAAAATCTATGATTACTTTAGAAAAATTACTTGGAGAAAAAATTAAGAAAGTACCAAAAATAAACATTAAAATTGATAAAATTATAATATTTTTAAAAAAATTTTTTAAATTCATGAAATAGTTATTAAAGTGAGATAGTGTAATCTACAACAGTTTATGTAAAGCTATTTCTTAAAGAATACAAACCTTTTTTTTTATTTATGTTAAAAAAAAGAATATTTAATTAATGGATACATGAGTTCAATATTATTTTAATTTAATTAATGATTGTAATATAATAAATATTTATGAACACAAATATTAGTAATTATTTTAAACCAAGCAAATATATAAATTTCTTACAAGCTTATCCAAGACTTCAAAATTTACTTAAAATTAAAAATAAAAATATTAGATTGTTAATGATCAACTTCTATAAATATTTTGTAAAAAAAAATAATAATTTGAGATTTTATTTTTTCGGAAAATCTAAAAAAGATTTAAGTATAATATTTGATAAAAAAGATTTGATACATTCTAATGATAAAGTGTTTAATTCTCTAGCATCTAATGGAATTGTTATTATAACTAATGTGCTGCAGCAGGAAGAGAGGAATAAAATACTTAATTATTTTAATGAAATTCAATATAAAAAGTTTACTACGGATTGGATTAATAAGGAAATAATTGATGCTTCATCGATTAAATATAAAAATAAGAAAAAAGTTGAAATTTTATCTATGCATAAGGATACTAAATTTTTACCTGAAATTTCTGAAATAAATAATTTATTTACTGAAAAAATTTTTGGCAGAAGCATGAAAACTGTAGCTGAATTTTTTTTACATAATTGTATCAACAATGAAGAGGAGGATGCTTATGAGGATACTAACTTTCATATTGATCGTTATTTACCATGTTTAAAAATTATTTATTCACCAAATACTATTGATGAGAATGATGCGCCATTTGGTTTTATAAAAAAAACCCATAAACTAGATGATAATTTTATGAATAAATTTTTACTTAATACTGAAAAATTCTTTATTAACAATAATGAACTAAATGAGGATCTTAAAAAAAATATTGTGAGTACAATTTGCCCTGAAAATTCACTAATTATTACATTTACAAACGGTCTACACAAAAGAAATATTTTTACAAAAAATGACAAT
>MDTB01040368.1_pt1 | contig 14698 bp, 15 predicted proteins | sample 811161 | NCBI WGS metagenome assembly MDTB01 (sample SAMN05326650, study PRJNA326480) | marine metagenome | isolation source: seawater | place: Mediterranean Sea | collected 2009
CCCGCATCAAATTTTGCATTTAAACAATATATTATATCATTCTTTTTGAAATCCCACGGTATATACATATCCCAATCTTTATATGCTGCTAATTCCTCATCGTCAAATGATTCCATTTTTCTTCTTTCCATATAATCATCTTCATCTGGGTCTTTTCTTTCTAATAAAACCATTAATTTATAATTTAAAATTTTAATTAGTTTACCTTTTAATTCCTGTTTACTTGGTTTATTTGTTCTTTTTTTTAAATATACTCTACTTATTCCATCTATTTTTTTATAACGAAACGCAGCAAATACCAAATCTATAAATAATTCTCGTTTTTCTTCAGGATTCTTTTTAACTATTATCTTTTTATGTTTAGTCCAATATTGTATTATTTCTCCTATCATTTTTCTATATGATTTTTTTGCTACAGGAAAGTCTCCATGACTTGATGAAGCCTCTATATCCCAACTCATAACCTTCATAGGAGTTCCTGTCTCTTTATCTAATAATGGTTTGATATTATCATAATTTGTTTCATATTCATATTTACAATGAGTCTTTTTATATGGTGTTTTCACTCTCTTTACACTTTTATTAAATGTAACCCATCCCGAAGGACTGATATCTTGTATATGAAAATATCGCAATAAGGGTGGTAATGTTGATTCATATAATTTCAAATATTGATTTTCATAATTTAATCCATCTTTTTTTAATTTTCGTTTTTTATAATTTTTATTATCAGTAAACCAAAATTTTTTGACCTTATTAAATACCTGTTGATTTTTAAATCCTATCTTTAAAAATTTATAATTCTTAAAATTATCAAATCCGTATAATTTCTTTCGTTCTATTAATTTGCAAAATGTTATTGAATTCTCATATAATTTACCTACCTGATCTTTCAAATATCCTTTAAATGTTATAACATCTTTATTTTCCCAATTATCTGGAACCATAATATAAAAGAATGGTTGGAAATTTTTGACATATATACAATATGTTTTCCCTTTCGCATCCATCGCAAACATTTTTACTAGAAATTTATTGTTATCTTGACCTTCTTCTTCATTCCAATTATCATATTTGGTATTTAATACTTGAAAATCAAACAATCTGAATTCAGGTATTTTTTTTGACATATTCTTATTTACAATTATACTATTATATATCTATTTCAATTTTTAATATATATTTTTAGTTATTAATATAATTTAAAATTATTAATACTTATATATTTATTATGGCTGATGACTATTCATTTATGAAATCAGGGTTTGATAACCTTAATCAAAAAGATGAAACAATCGAAAATATCGCGTCCATCGTTCTCGTATTTATGGAAAATGCTGTAAGATCCGCCGGTATTTATGTTAAACATTCTAAAAGAAAATATATAACTCCTGAAGATATCAAAAGATCTTTAATGTTAGAAGTATTTTTTATGAAACAAAGACCAAATATGTTAGAAAAATGTGAAGAAATGAAAGAAGTTATAAAAAAAATACTAGATGAAGATGAAGAAGATGAAGAAGATGAAGAAGATGAAGAAGATGAAAAAGATGAAGAAGAAGATGAGGGAGAATATGAAGAAGATTTTAAAGAAAGTTCTTGTGAATGTGCTATGTGTAAATGCATTACAAATATTTATAAAAGATGGGAAGGTTTTACACCTGAAACCTCTATTGAAAAAGCATTATTTAAACATATAAATAATATTTCTAATCAACATATTAAAAATAAATAAATATAATCTATATATGGAAAATATAAAATATCTTAAAACAGGAGACCTTATTCTATGTTCTTGGCATAATAAATCTTGTAAAAATTGTTGTTTTAATTGTTTTGATAATATAATTAGATGGGGAAGTCATAGTAATTGGACACATAGTGCTGTTGTTTTGAAAGACCCAACATTTATACATCCTTCTTTAAAAGGATTATATGTATGGGAATCTAGTAAAGAAAATAATCCTGACCCACAAGATTGTAAATATAAATTAGGTGTTCAAATTACCCCATTACACGAATTATTAAATTATTATAAAGGTAACGGTGTTATATGTGTTAGGAAAATTCATTCCAATCCTAATCTTTTTACAAAAAAAAATCTTAATAAAGTTCACAAAGTAGTGTATGATAAACCATATGATCTTAATCCTGTTGATTGGGTTGAAGCTTTTCTAAAAAAAGATTTAAATCCACAAAAAAACTTCGCGATTTTGGTGTTCAGCATTAGTTGGTTATATTTATACTACCTGTGGCGTTCTTGACTCAAAAACAGATTGGAGTATTTTAGCCCCAAATGATTTTAGTATTGGTGAGGATGGTGAAAATATTAAATGGACAGCTGGTAATTGGTTAGGTAATGAAATTCGTATTTTATAATTTAAATATCTTAAATAAAGAAATAAATCAATTTAAATACTAATACCTATTTTTACTTTATATGAAATTAAAAATAGATAACAGAGAAAAAAAGTTAATCAAACTATTAGACGCATACAAAAAACAACTTAACTTATCAAATATAGAACTAATTGTTGAAAAATTAGACCTTGGTGATTTTATTATTTGTGATGATGATGATAAAGAAAAACTTATTATAGAACGAAAATCTTTAAATGATTTAGCTTCTTCTATCAAAGACGGTCGTTATGTAGAACAATCACATAGACTTTCTGGATATCCTATCCATAATCATAATATTATTTATATTATTGAAGGCAACTTATCTGTTTGGGTAAATAAATATAAAGTTCAAGCAAATACATTATATACCGCAATATTTAGTTTAAATTATTTTAAAGGATTTTCTGTAATAAAAACAATTGACATAACAGAGACAGCAGAATATATATTAAGAATGTGTGATAAATTAAATCGTGAGAAAAAGAAGGTTTCATTTTATGAAGATGGAGAGAAATTTAACAAGAAATATGTTGATGTCATTAAAAAAGAAAAAAAGAAAAATATAACACCTGAAAATATTGGGGAAATTATTTTAAGTCAAATACCAGGTGTTAGTTCCCATACTTCAAAAGTCGTTATTAATAAATATGGTTCATTATATAATTTATTATGTGATTTAGATACAAATCAAAAATGCCTAGATACTCTTACATATACAACTGATAAAGGTATAGAAAGAAGAATATCAAAAACTAGTATAAGAAATATAGTTCAATACTTATTATATCAAAAATCGAATGTAATAACTATAAATACAAATTAATATATATATATAATTTATATATGAATTCAAATCAAATTGTATTAATTTTAGGTTACGCAACGTTAATTTTAGTAGCTTTATATTTTTGTGTTGGTTTACTAAAAATAAGTGGAGATGGATTAGCTAGTTTAGGATTTAAAACAAATGGTATTATTGAAGGAATGTCAGAAAAAGATAAAAAAAAAATAGAAAAAAAATGGGAAAAACATATTGAAAAAAGAAAAAAATTACTAGAAGATTTAGAAGAAGAAATTACTATAGATTTTGATGAATATTCTGACCAAATAAAAGAATTACAAACGATTGAAAAGGATATTTTTAAAAAAGCATTTCTTAATATGTTTATAAAAACAATAGACTCGCGAAATAGTAGCGCTGAATCTTTACAGTACGCATTTAGTATGTCTCAAATGGGAGCTTTACAATTTGTTAATGACCCGACTAAACTTTTAGATATAGGTGATTCGATGACATCCGTCACTTCAAAAGGTTCAGGTTATTTTTAAAATTTCTTTAATTTTTCATATACACTAAATATAAAAGAATTGGTTACCATTGCCCTAGCAACACAAATATTATATCCTCTCCATAATTTACCTTGATTAAATGCCTTTTTCATACTTATTTGTTGAGATATTTGTCTAGATTGAATAACATCAAAAGGATAACTAATTGTCCAACAACATACACCTGCAAATCCACCTGATACAAAAGAATTATAATTTTTTTTTCTTAAATAATCATAACAACCAAAATAAAATGACATAGCAATAGTTTCTCTCAAAAAAATACCAGATAAACCATTATAAGTTTTTAGTGTTTTTAAAGAAACTTTTTGTTGATTTTGCTTCCTTATCTTATATGTATTCGAAGCAAAAACTACTGGAGTACACGCTAATCCTGTTAATAATCCAGCAAAAAAAGTATTTTTTGTATGTGTTTTGACTATTTCATTTACAGGAAAAACTGTGCAGTTAAATAAAATAGATGAATATAATGGATATTTCCATCCTCTATAATAACTTTTAAATTTTAATCCAGAAAATGTCTTTTTATTTTGAATTAATACTTTTATAGTATCAAATGGATGTCCTATTATTACTTCTGTTAATCCCGCACAAAACGCAGGAATAATATCTTTCATTATAAAAATAAAAGATATTATTTAATATAGTTTTTATAATTATTTTTTTATATTTAATTGATTTTTGGTCTTGTTCTATCTTTAAATTTACCATCATTTACAGCTTCATTTACACAATTTATACCACACCAATTACTATCCATAGGATTTAAACTTCCTTCGTTTGTTTGCAAATTTATATTATCTAAAGGAGTTTTTATACCAACTCGTTGGTCTTCTACATCCATACCCGCAAAATTATTTTGATTATATGGTGGATCATCTCTGTTAGCGTCTATTAATAAACGACTTTGCGCTTTTTGAGGAGCTAAATTACTTGAAAGTCCAGCATTAGGATTTAATGGGTCATTTAGTAATCTATAACCTCGTTCATTTTGTGTATTATATGTTTGTTCATAATAAAGTATAGGACAAGTTATACCTACTTTTTTACTCCAATTAACATATTCTACATATTCTTCTAAATTATTAAATTTTATTGGATTTACTCCAGGTATAATTGCTTTTTTAGTATTAACCAAATGTAATTCTTTGCCTTTTTTAACTAATAAGTTTGGACAATCTCCTATTCCCTGGAAATTTTCTAATAAATCACTAGACTTGTAATTCAGACAAAAATATAATCCAAATAAAAATAATGATATTGCTATTATTAATCTACTATTAAATTTCATATATATATATATATATTTGAATAAATAAATTTCTCTCCATACACTAAATGAAAATAATGAAAGTCACCCCACAAAATGTTTCAAATATAAATAATTTGTTATCTAATCCTAAACAACAAGCTGTGTTAAAATTTTACGCAGATTGGTGTGGTCATTGCCAAACTTTAAATAAAGAAGCTTGGCCAGAAGTTGAACATAAATGTAAAAAAAAACCTGGAGATGGATTATTAATAAATATTCCAGAACCAATGATTTCTCAATTAAATGATTCTATAGCTAAAGATGTTAAAGGATACCCAACTATAACAGCAATTATAGGTGGTGGAAAGAAAATAGATTATAATGGTAAAAGAGACGCAAAAAATATAATGAAATTTATTAATAAAAATTTAAAAAACAGGAAAACACGGTTTAAAAATAAAAAAACACGCAGAAAGAAGCGAAAGAAGAAAACAAAAAAGAGGCGTAGAAAGAGAAAAAATAAAAATAAATCGCGTAGTAACATGAGAGAACGATTTTTTAGAATGATTACTTTAAAGTGAACTAAGTAAACTTGGGTATATGTATTCTAAAGTAAATACTGGAGCTTGAAAAACTGATTGCTTTAAAGAAGTTATTAAAGCAGGTCTATTCCCTTCAATACCGTGTCCAATAAATTGCATAATCCAAGCAATAACAAATAAAAATTTTGAATGTTTATACCATTCTTTATCAATTTCTCTCCAACTCTCAGAAATAAATAATAAAAAACGAATATAAATAGTCATTACAAAACCTATTTTTAATCCATATTGAAAAAAATAATAATAAACAAACATAGTTGGTATAAACTGACCCATATTCACTTGTAAATATGGAACGAACTCTTTTAGTTTTATCTTTATTTTAGGTCTTAATGGTGTTAATAAATTTATAACAGATATCATAATAAGTGGAATACAAAAAAAAATGTATTAATTTATTAATAGAATTTTGATGAAAACTTCTATAAAATTCTAAATCGTCACAAGTAGACATTTAACATAAATAATTAATTAACTTTAAATTGATTTTGTAAATGTTATTACATAATCAATCTATTTTCTATGTTTGTATTTTCTTCTACGTGTATTTCTTTTATATTTTATTCGTTTTTTTTTCTTAGTATCTCTTTTTCTTCTAATTTTTTTATTTTTTCTTGTATTTTTTTTGCCTCCTTTTCTTTTAGAACCAAAACTATCATCATCATCACTACTACTACTACTACTACTACTACTACTACTACTACTATTATTACTTTTTTCACTACTAATTTTCATTTTATCAAGACTTTCACTTAAATTCCACGCTTTTCCAGCAGGTCTTCGGAGGATTTTGAAATCGTATTCGTCGCTTTTTCTTGTATTGGGTTTTTTCTTGTCACGAGGATTGAAACTACCAGTACTAGTTCCAGAACTAATACCAGTACTAGAACCAGAACTAGTATCACTAGTATCACTATCAGTACTTTTCTGTAACTCTGTAAAACTTTTTAAATCCAAGTGTGAAAGTGTATGACGACGACCACGATTTTTTGTTTTCTCAGGTGAATCAGATTTTAGTAATGGTGGAAAGTTTCTCGATGATGTTCTCGGTGGTGTTTTCGGTTGTTGTTGTTCTGTCGATTGTTGTTGTTGTTGGATAGGAAATGTGATTAATAAATTATCATTTATTTTTTTATTTTCTTCCAAGCATTTATTTAATTCTTCTTTACATTTTTTTAATTCTTTTTTTAAAGAAATAATTTCTGGATTATCTAAATTTTCATCATTTATTTTTTTAAATCTATTATTTAATATATCATCAATTTTTTTATCCGTCTCTTTTTTAAACGAATCATATTTAATATTAAATAACATCATTTCTATAGATTCTTCAGTTTTAGATTCTTCAGTTTTAGATTCTTCATTTTTATTAGAGCGTAGACCAGTCAATTGCTTGAAAATATCATGTAAGGCAATTGGAGAACGAGCCGGCCTCAACCCAGTTGAACTTGAACGTCCTCTTTTACTACCTATTGTTTTTATACCACTTATATATAACAATTCCTCGGATAAATATTTAAAATTAGAATTATCCCATAATTTACCCTCTTTTTTTTCATCGTCATACGTTGCCTGCTTTTCTAACGTCAGATTTATATAATTTCTATATTTCTCTATATATTCTTGAATCCTTTTTATTTCTTCTATATTATCAATATTTTGTACTTCATCATAAAAATCTTTAATATATTTATTACTATTAATCATAATATCAAATATGTCTTTAAGAGTTGATTTTCCGTTTTTTAATTCATTTAAATAAGAATTATATAATTCTAGTAATTCTTCCGAAAATAAAATAGGAGATTCATTAAGATTTATGTTTTTATTTATATTACTATTCCAAATATCTTCTTGATATTCTTCTTCTTCTTTACGTTTTTCTTCTTCTTCTTTAATATTTAATAAATCTAATTCTATATCCTTAGAAGAACTTTTCATAGCACATTCTAATTTTGTTAATTCTAGTAATTTTTGAGTATATTCTTCACCTGTAAATGTATTATTTTGTAATTCAATATACAATTCTTCTAATATATCAGATTCTTCATCATTTGGTAAAATGACACCAGCTCCACCTTTTTGATCCGAACCACTTTGAATTCTATCATTTTCTTGAAAATATTTTCTTCTATTAATTTTCAATAAATCTAAACATTTTTGTTGTAATTTATCCTTGAATGTATATTTTATTGGAGCCAATAATGACGCTAATGGTATTTCTTCTCCATTTTCTACTGGAATATATTTGGCTAATTCTTTTTTCTCCGCCTTAGTAAATAATTTATATATATCGCTTTTTAAAGTTATATTAGGTTGTGGCAATCTTGATGGAGTATATTGTTTTTTTTTATATGGTATATTTTTATAACTGAATACTTTGGGACCAAATCGTAAAACTCCACCTCCATTTTGAATTTGTCGATTAATACGTTGTACTATATCTATAAATGGTGTTTCACCAGATTCTTTATATATTTCTTCACATTTATTCTTATATTTTTCAATAACATCATCACTTGTTATAAACTTATAAGGAGAACCCCCCTTTTTAGGATTATTTTTATTCCACCAACTTTGTTTATAATTTTTACCATTTTCTGTGGGCCTATTAGATTCATTATCCGCCCATTTTGTCTTATAATCTTTAGGAGGAGGACCATACCATTTAGCATATGCTTCTATTACACCAGGATGAATTTTTTCTTTTAAATCATCCATATTTAATTTACTTGTATCATTTTCTTTAAATAAGGCATTTAATGTTGATTTGATTTCTTTTTCTTTATTTATTAATGTGTTAAATAGAACCTTATCATTAAAATCACCCCAAAATAAATTTGAACCTTTCATATCTGTATCAAACTTAACTAACCATATAGCTTTACCACATTTATAATCCATACCATCAATTTTAATAGGTTCCCATACTCCTATTAATAAAGTAAATGGTAATATATTAAAGTCAAACATAGTTGTTGTTTTTGTTTCTATCTTGTCATTACTTTGGCTTCTTGTGTCATTCCATAATGTAACACAGCTTGCCATATCCATATTATTAGGAAACCATCTACCATCTTTTTGTTGTTTAATTTTACCATTTGTATCCGTTAGTTTTATTCCCTTAAAATATTTAATATTTAATCCATTACCCATAGCTTTTTTTTAAGATTTTTTTATATTTTTTTGTGTTTATATAGTCTTTGTTTTTTTCATCAACATTTAAAATAATAGGGTGTTTAGGATGTATATATTGTTTATTTTTTAATTTGTCAATATTCAACTCACCGTTGTAATTCTTATTATGTATAATAGGGACATTAATATGACAAAAATGTTCTGTTGTAACATCTAAGGGATCATTCATATGTTCTAATAATGGTCTAAATACATAATGAAAAGATGGCAATTCTATATGATTTGTTAATTTAATTCCACTTTCCTTTATATTTCTTATATAATCATCATAATTTATTTTTTTACTATTGTCTTTACTATTATTATTATTATTATCTTCTTTAAAAAAATAAGAAGCAATTGTATCATTTATATTACTTTCAAATGTTTTTCCGTGAGCTTCTTTTGACATTTTTTTATTTTGATCAGAATATTTGCAAATTCTTGCGTTACATAATATATTATCAGAAGGATTTTGAAAACAATATGTATATATATCTTTTGCTTTTTCCCCGTATATATATGATGGATTTAAAAATGATTTTTTTTCTTTTATATCATATATTAAGGGTAAATTGCAATCACTTTCTTTTTCACATAAAAAATTTTGACCTATTTTTAATATTTTTTCTAATTCAATAAGATCAATTCCTTCATTATTGTTCGTAATTTCCTTAGGTTGTTGGTTATTATCGTCATTTCCTTCATTATTATCATTTCCTTCATCACCGGATGCGGTTTTTCTTTCATCATCTTTAATATCATCAGACATATATATATATATTTATAACATTTAAAAAACTATATTAAAGACTCTTAATGTTAATATAATATATATAGAATGGAAAGTCCTAAAATAAATAAAGAAATACTGAATGATGGTGATATTACAAAAGAAGATGAAGAATTAATATTTAATCCATATAATAAAAATAATATGGAAATTACAGAAAAAGAAGTATGCGATATTTTAAAAAAATATGGCATACCTGATAAAGTTCATAATATAAATTTATATAAAAGAGCATTTGTTCACAAATCATATTGTAAAAGGCCAAAATTAGAAAATGAAAAAAATGAAGTAATTATTGCTGATAAACCAAATAATTGCATGAGACTTAGAACAAAATCTAATGAAAGATTGGAATTTTTGGGTGATGGAGTATTAGAATGTATTACAAAATATTATTTATATAGACGATTTCCAAAGGCAAATGAAGGATTTATGACAGAAAAGAAAATAGCCTTAGTAAAAAATGAGTCCATAGGAAAAATGGCATATGAAATGGGTCTTAATAAATGGTATATATTATCAGCAAATGCTGAAGAAAAAAAAACAAGAACTAATTTAAAAAAATTGGGTTGTTTATTCGAAGCCTTTTTAGGAGCTTTATTTCTTGATTTTAACAAAATATCTATAAGAGATGAAGGAGAATGGTTTTCTAATGTTTTTGTTACTGGACCAGGATTTCAAATTGCACAAATTTTTGTGGAAAATATATTTGAAAAACACGTTAATTGGACAGATTTAATAGAAAATGATGAAAATTATAAAAATATTTTACAAGTTATGTTGCAAAAAGCATTTCAAATTACACCTGTTTATAGAGAGGTTTCTGAATGGGATGAAGAAACAGGATATCATATGGGTGTATATTTATGTTTAAATAAAAAAAGTTACGAATTTAAACCAGACGATGATTTTATAATCTCTATTGAAAAATATATGAATACAGGAACTTCTGCTTTAGAAGTTTTGAAAGAAATATGGATGTATAGAGATGATAAATGGGATAACGGTTTAGTAATATTTTTAAGTGATAGCAAACATAAAATAAAAAAGAAAGCAGAACAATCTGCTTGTAAACAAAGTATTGAAAAATTAAATTAAACTCTATGATAATTATTATATAAGTTATTATTTTTATTATTTAATGTAACTGTGCTTATTCTATGTTTTATATTATCAATATTTGTTCTATACGGAGAATTACTTCTTCGTAATAATTCAGGTGTTCTTACCTCATTTACTCTTACAGAATCTAAATTTATAGATAATTTTAGTTTTTTTCGTTTTTTCATTATTTTTATTATATTTATTTTTTTAAATACATAAATATAATAAATATATAAAATTTTTTATATTTAATCTTTATAGATGTCTGAATCTCTTTTAGAAAGAATATCAAAAAAATCATTACAAAAAAGAAAAAAACCTGTTAAATTATTAATTAAAAATAAAAAAGTGGAGATAAAAATTCCTATAAAGGTTGAAATAGATAAAAATTATGATATTGATTCAATCAGACAAAGATTAAAACAAAGAGGTTTATCAGTTCCTCAAATAGGATTTAAAAAGTCAGAAAAAACAGATATACAAAAAATAGACAATATAAAACCTAGTAATATTACAGACAAAGATATACCTAGTGAAAAACCTATTAAAATTAAAAAGAAGATAAAATTACCTGGTGATAAAGTTGAAAATGTTGAAAATGTTGAAAAAGAAAATAATAAAAAAAACAAAACCAAAAACAGTAGAAGAAATTATTTTGGATATAGAAGCTACTATGGTTCAAGTTGATGATAGACCACTTGGAGATAGATTAAAGTCTAAAGAACCATCTGTTAATATAAAAGCACCTTCGTATTATTTGAATAATAGAGAATATTTTATTAATTTCATTAATTCTATTTTTAGAAATTATAGTGAAACATTAAAAACAGCTAATAAAGGTGATATGACTTGTGATTCATTATCAAGTTCTAAATCAAAAGATTTTTCTCTAATGATTCATCAAGAAATAATAAGAGATTATATTAATGTTTATACACCATATAGAGGTTTATTATTATACCACGGATTAGGTGCTGGTAAAACTTGTGGTTCTATTGGTATAGCCGAAGGATTAAAAACTACAAATCAAATTATAATAATGACACCAGCTTCCTTAAGAATGAATTATATTAGTGAATTGAAGCATTGTGGAGACCCAATTTATAAAATAAACCAATATTGGGAAAAAGTAAAAACAAATGGAAATCCATATTTGGAAAAAGCTCTTTCCGAGATTTTAAATATACCAGTTCCATATATAAGAAAACAAGGTTGGGTATGGATGGTTGATACTAAAAAAAAATCCAATTTCGATAAATTAAATACACAAGAACAAGATTCTATAGATTCTCAAATTAATGAAATGATATTGAAAAAATATAAATTTATTAATTATAATGGTATGCGGGAAGACCATTTGGATAAAATGATAGTTCAAGCAAAAGAATTAGATAATACTGAAAACCCATTTGATAATAAAGTTATAATTATTGACGAAGCACATAATTTTGTAAGTAGAATTGTAAATAAATTAAAATCTAAAAAAAAAAACATTATCCAAAAGATTATATGAACTTATACTGGGAGCAAATAATTGTAGAGTTGTTTTTTTAACAGGAACTCCTATTATTAATTATCCTAATGAAATAGGTGTTTTATTTAATATGTTACGTGGATATATTAAAACATTTTATTTAAAAGTAGATACGTCTGAATCATCAGTAACTGTAAATCAAAAATTAATAATTAATATATTAAAAAAAGAAAAATTGCTTGATTATATAGAATATAGTCCTTCAAAAACAACTCTTATAATAACACGAAATCCTTTTGGTTTTGTTAATAGAAATAAAAGAAAAAAAGAAGGCATAGTATATGCGGGTGTTAGTAGTCATAATTTTGGACTTAAGAATGATAAAGAATTTATTTCATTTATAATAAACATTTTAAAAAAAAATAATATTAAAATTTTAAAAAATCAAATTAAAATAGAAAATCATAAAGCTTTACCTGATACATTAGAAACATTTAAAGAATTATTTATTGATAATGTTTCAGGAGAAATGAAACAAGAAAATTTATTTAAAAGAAGAATTATAGGATTAACTTCTTATTTTAGAAGTGCTCAAGAATCATTACTACCTAGATATGATTCTAACAAAGATACACATATCGAAACCATTCCTATGAGTACTTATCAAGTTGGTGTATATGAAAAAGCTAGGTCAGCTGAAAGAAAAGAGGAAGATAGAAATGCAAAGAAAAAAGCTAAACAAAAAGCTGGTATTTATGCTGATACTACTTCAACATATAGAATATTTTCAAGAGCTTTTTGTAATTTTGTCTTTCCTAATGAACTTGTAACTGATGAATATGGAAATGACGTTCTTTTAAATAGACCAATGCCAAAAGAAGAACAGACATTAGACGATGCTATAGTTACAAAAAAAACGCAAACAAAAAAATCTACAGAAGAAAAATTAGACGAAGACATTATAGACGGAGCGGATGTTCAAGATAAATTAGATAATATGGATGGGTTATATACACAAGATGATGTTATGAAATTAAATAGACAAGAAAGCGAACAAGTTGATACAAGTTACAAAGATAGAATAAAAAAATCTTTAAATCTATTAAAAAAAAACGGAGATAAATATTTATCTAAAAAAGGATTAGAAAAATATAGTCCAAAGTTTAAAAGAGTCTTAAAAAATTTAGTAAATCCAAATACAAATACAAATTCAACAGAGGGACTTCATCTTATATATACACAATTTAGAACATTAGAAGGAATTGGTATATTGTCTCTCATATTAGAACATAATGGTTTTACAAAATTCAAAATATCAAAAAAAACCGGTGTTTGGAAATTAGATATACCAGAAAATAAAAAAGGTAAACCAACTTTTGCGTTATATACTGGAACTGAAACATCTGAAGAAAAAGAAATAATTAGAAATATTTTTAATAGTAATTGGAATTCTATTCCTAGTTCATTATCTATAGAATTAAAAGAAATAAACAATAATAATAACTTAGGTGAAATTATTAAAGTATTAATGATTACAAGTAGTGGTAGTGAAGGAATAACCTTAAAAAATACACGATTTGTTCATCTTATAGAACCATATTGGCATCCTGTAAGAACTGATCAAGTAATTGGAAGAGCAAAAAGAATATGTAGTCATAAAGATTTACCAGATGACTTAAAAACGGTAGAAGTATTTGTCTATTTAATGACATTTACTGAAAAACAATTAATGGGTGATAAAAAAGCTGAAAAAAAAGAAGACCAAAAACCTATTGTTAGTATAGCATTAAGAAATTCAAAATCGGACAAAAGTAAAATTGATAGAATTACACCATTTACTAGTGATCAAACCCTATTTGAAATATCTAATATAAAAAAAAATACAACTAATTCTATATTAAGAGCAATAAAATCCTCGTCAATTGATTGTAATATTCATTTTAAATCTAATAAAAAAGAAGGAATCGCTTGTTATTCATTTGGAGCACCAAAGGTAAGTTCTTTTTCATATAAACCAGATTACTCAAAAGAAGAAAAAGATATTGTTAGAAAACAAAATTTAAAAGGTGTTACGTGGTCAGCTTATCCTATTACCATAGGAGGTATTAAATATGCGCAAAAAAGAACTGACCCTAATAATAAAAAAATAGGAGAAATATATGATTTAGATAGTTATTATGAAGCCAAAAAGAATCCAAATGTTAATCCTATTAAAATTGGAATAACAAGAATAAATCCAAAAAATCCTAAAAAAATACAGTTTTTAAAAATAGGAAATTAATTCAATTAGAACCAGCATTTAATTTCCGTTGGTTTCTGAAAATTTTGAAAATAGTTCTAAAAATTTTTCTTGATTTGATATTATTTTATCCAGTCGTTCAATAATATCATCATTTGAAACTGGTTTTTTTTGTTTTAATTTTGAAAATAAATTATTTAATGTTGCTGTTTTTTTATTTACTTCATTTACTTCATTTACTTCATTTACTTCATTTACTTCATTTACTTCGTTTTTCTCATTTATTTTAAAATGAACTCTTTTA
>MDTB01183164.1_pt1 | contig 14698 bp, 15 predicted proteins | sample 811161 | NCBI WGS metagenome assembly MDTB01 (sample SAMN05326650, study PRJNA326480) | marine metagenome | isolation source: seawater | place: Mediterranean Sea | collected 2009
CATAAGCGGTAATCAGTCACCAACGATATGGAGAGGGCCTCTTGTTGCGAGAATGACGGAGCAGTTTTTTTATGATGTAGTTTGGGGTGAATTAGATTATTTGATTCTTGACCTCCCACCTGGAACTGGTGATATTCAATTAACCCTTACACAAAAATTAAAAATGGATGGAGCTTTAATAGTTACAACTCCACAAGACATTGCCCTTGCAGATGTAAAAAAAGGTGCGGATATGTTCAGAAAAGTAAAGACTCCTGTTTTAGGAGTAATTGAAAATATGTCAGGACTTTTTTTGGAAGGTAAACTCGATGGGGATAGTGACTTATTCATAGAAGGACAGAAGGTCACTGTTCGAGAGGATGGTAGTTTCACTATTCGTATGGATTTATTTAAAAATGGTGGAGGTAAATCCGAAAGCGATCGATTAGGAGTACCGCTTTTGGGTCAGATACCAATTTCTCAAGATATTATGGAAACTACTGATTCAGGTAGTCCTATAGTAGAAGCGCATCCTAATTCTCACCCAAGTAAACTATATAAAGAAATAGCTGAGAATGTAATTGACCAAGTAGATGTTTAATTATTTTTTGCACTCAATAGTGCTAATTTTTCTAGGATATTCCTCTATATATCCAATCTTATTTTGGATAACCCCACTTAGAAAAATTGAAATTAGTTTTTACAGATTTAACTTAGGAAAGTGTTGTATAGTAGGTTCATTAGGAGCCCTAGCACACCACTTTATTTCCCCAAATATATTTACAGAAACTGTAGTGTGGGCTTGGCTTTTATTATTAATTGCCGCAACTGCTTTTTATTGGAATAAGGATAAAGTCAATAATACAATTATCTCATTAATATCAATATTTGGCATTAGCTCCCTTTTGAATATTTTATCATATCTTATTAATGAAAATTTATTATATAGTGCATCTTTCTCAGTAGGGATTGGCTCTCTAATAACCGCAGGAGTATTTTTTAGCATGATATTGGGACATTGGTATTTGAATGTCATTGCTTTGCCAATTTCGCTACTTAGAAATTCTATAATAACTTTATCAATAGCGCTTGTATTAAGAACTGTGTGGGACATTTTTTATTTATCATCAAATGAATTTATAGATGCATATGGGATAGCAAAAAATACGTGGTCTTTTCTATTCGATTTTGATGGATTATTGCTTTTGGTTGCATTATTTATGGGAAATATTTTTCCAATTGTAATTAATTATTTTGTTTGGAAAACACTCCAGCTTCAAGCAACCCAAAGCGCAACAGGTCTTATATATGTTTCAATAATATCTGTATTGTTTGGTGATATAATATTTAAATATTATTTATTACAGTACGGTATACCGCTTTGAATGCAATAAAGAAAAACTATTTCATTGATCAAAAACAGCCTAAGTGTCCTCAGTGTGAATGCAAACATTTATACAAAAAAAAAGATTTTAATCAGTCTTTAGGATGCCTGATTATTTTAATAGGGGCAGTTTTTGTTCCACTAACCTATGGATTAAGCTTGGTTTTACTTTTTTTCTTAGACCTCCTACTGTACAGTAGAGTCAAAGATTCAATTGAGTGTTATAAATGCAAAACCGAATTTACAAATGTAATTGTGCCTAAAAATTTTACTGACTTTGACCACCATATAGCCGAAATATATGAAAACGATTAATGCAAGATTAATTATTCATTAAAATTGTAATAAGCGCTAATTTCGCAAGCAAATAAAACAATATTGGAAAATAGTGAAAGATATTATAAGAGACACAGTTTCTGCTAACGGAAATATACCCAACCACATTGCTATTATTATGGATGGTAATGGAAGGTGGGCAAAGATCAAAAATCTTCCCAGAGCTGCAGGGCACAAGGAGGGGATAAATTCCGTACGGGAAATTGTACGTGTTTGTGGAGAGATCGGTGTTTCCCATCTTACTTTGTATACTTTTTCCAGCGAAAACTGGTCCAGACCAAAAACAGAAGTTTCTGCAATAATGAAGCTGTTATTTTCAACATTAAAAAAAGAGATTAGAAATTTAGACGATAACAATGTGAGGCTCACAACAATTGGAAATCTCGAAGAATTACCAAAAGAAACGTATAAAAATATTTTAGATGGTATTGAAAAAACAAAATCAAATACTGGCTTGAATTTGATTTTAGCACTAAGCTATGGAAGTAGGCAGGAACTCATAAGAGCTATTAAGCGTATATCAACCAGAGCAAGAAACTCAGATTTAAAAATAGATAATATCGATGAAGATTTGTTGAATAGAGAGCTTTATACAGCGAAAACTCCTGATCCCGACTTAGTAATAAGGACAGGTGGAGAGTATAGATTGAGTAATTTCTTATTGTGGCAGTCAGCATATTCAGAATTATTGATATCAGAAACGTATTGGCCTGATTTTCGTGAAAGTGATTTACTGAATAGTATTATTGATTATCAGAATAGACAAAGGAGGTTTGGTCAAACCGCTGAACAGGTTAAGTCATGAAATTTTTATTAATTTTAATTACATCTGTAGTCTTAATTGCGCAATCGCAACCATCATTTACTTTACATGAGGTTGAGGTTTTAGGAAATAATTCCACAAGTAACAATATGGTATTATATACTGCCGGATTGCAAAAAGGGCAAACGGTTACCGCTGAGGATTTTAGGAGGGCAGTGAAACGTTTGTGGGATTTAGGTGTATTTAGTGATGTTCAAATTGAATTTGATGGAGAATCGCCAGAGGGAATATCAATATCTATTCAAGTTGAGGAATCCCCGGTTTTATCAAAAATTGAGATTATTGGTAATAAAAAAGTTAAAGATAAAAAAGTTAAAGAAGTTTTATCCTATAGAATTGGAATGAGAGTAAAACCTAACTTTTTAAATAGCTCTATTAACAAAATTAAAAAACTATATAAAGAAGAAGGGTATTTTCTTGCCGATGTTAAAGCTTCTATGAAAAAAGTTGGAGATGAAGCTAAGCAAAGAAATAATGTTATTTTTACTATAAACGAAGGCAGAAAGATGAAGATAAAAGACATTGTTTTTTCAGGATCTGGTGAGAATGATTTTGGTTGGCTAGCTTCTAAGAAATGGATTCCTATTCCTAATTTTATTAGGTCGCAAATGACTCTTTTCAAGCTAAGAAGACAATTAAAAGATACAAAAATACGAACTTGGTGGAGATTTTGGGCATCAGCATTTGATCAAAAAAAGTTTGATGAAGATATTGAGTCTTTAAAAACTTTTTATAAGGATGAGGGTCACAGAGATTTTACAATTTTATCAGATAGCGTTTTTTATGATAAAAAGAAAAAAGGCCTTGTTGTCTTCATTGAAGTTGTAGAGGGTGAAAAATATAAATTTAGAAACTTTTCATGGGAAGGTAATTCACTTTACGAAGAAGGAATGTTGCAAAGTGCTTTGAATCTTAAAAAAGGTGATACATTCAGTCAGTCAGGTTTTGATAAATCTGTTTATCAAGACGTACAAAGTCTTTACATGGACAGGGGATATTTATACAGTAATATTGAGCCATTTTTTACTCCGGTAGGAGATGATTCTATGGACGTTCACTTTTCAGTGACTGAAAACAATAAGGTATATGTTCGTAATATAAATATTTATGGAAATTCAAAAACTAGGGAGAACGTAATTCGTAGAGAATTAGATGTTTTTCCAGGAGATTTATTTCGCAGGACTTTATTGCAAAGAAGTATGAGAAAATTGCATGTTCTCAATTATTTTGACCCAACCTCTTTAGCGCCAAATGTAGTTCCTGTTGATGAGGATGAAATTGACTTAGATATTACATTGCAAGAAAAGTCATCAGACAGAGCTAGTGCAAATATCGGGGTATCCGGAATGTATGGAATGACTGGTGGGGGAAACTTAGAATTCAACAATTTTAGAGGAAAAGGTCAAATACTTTCATTTGGTTTTAATGTTGGAACTCAGGTATCTATGGGAAATTATTACGGTAGACCCGGAAAATATGAAAGCTTTCAAATTAGATTCGTAGATCCTATGTTTCGTGACACTCCAAATAGAATCGGCTTCTCTCTTTTTTATACATTCAGAGGTGCTGGTAATTCATATTATTTTTATCCTTTCAATCAATTGTCTCGCGGCGGTTCAATTCAATGGGGTAGAAGATTAAAATGGCCCGATGACTATTTTAGAGCATTTTGGGATTTAAGAATAAGACAAGCTCAATACTTTAGTGATGATGAAGAATTACTAAGTGAATATGTTGGTGATTTTAGAAAATCAACTGGAATTAGTTTGACTCAAAATATCAGTAGAGATAGTCGGGATAGAGCTGAATTTCCCACAGAAGGCTCAAGCGCTACCCTAACTTCTACATTTTCTGGAGGTATATTTAAGGGAGATGAGCACTACCATAAGCATTTATTAAATTTAGACTGGTATACACCTACAGTCTGGAAGTTTGTCTTAACAAGTTCACTAAAAATTGGTACAATTAAGATGCTTAAGGTAAATAATAGAGGCTATACCTATATTCCGCCCTATGAAAGGTTTATTATGGGAGGAAATGGTATCCCCTATGGAACAATGCTTCGTGGATATCCAGATAATTCCATAGGACCGCTAACTACACAGGGCCGTGGTAGCGGAGGAAATACTATGATTAAGTATACAACTGAGTTTAGATTTCCTTTCTCTGAGAATCCTGTGGTTTACGCAATGTTGTTTGCAGAAGCTGGAAATGTATGGCAGGACACTCGTTTAATGAGTACGCTGCAGTATGAAAGAACGAGCCCCCTAGACTTAAAAAGGTCGGCGGGTGTTGGTATAAGATTTTTTATGCCCATGATTGGAAAGCTTGGATTTGATGTTGGATACGGTTTTGATGATATTACTGGAAACGGTGAGCCTCAAGGCTGGGAGTATACAATAATTTTTGGAAATTAATTTTAATTTAAGGAGGTCAATGTGATTCTGAGAAAAATCACAACTGCTGTTTTTGTTATGCAAATAGTATCTTCAATGCTATTTGCACAAAATAAAATTGGATTTGTTCAATCTGATAGAATTCGAGCTGAATATGAGGAATTTAAAGATGCTGAATCTCAACTTCAGTTAGAATACAGACAGGTCAACATACAATATAATTCAATGATTGTTGAGCTAGATAGCATTAAACAGTCATTTGAAACACAACGGTTAATGAGTAGTCCTGAATGGAGAAAAGAAAAAGAAGCAGAGATAGCATCGCGTGAAGCAACTATTCAGAAATTTCAGGTAACTATGGTGGGCCCAGAGGGCGAACTTTATAGAAGACAGGCGCAACTAGAATTTGATATTTTATCAAAAGTAAAACGTGCAGTTGATAAAATAGCTGCTGCTAAAAAGATAGACTTTATAATTGACGGCTCTACTTCACTTTTATATGGAAATCCAACCTATGATCTAACGGATGACGTTTTGCTTGAATTAAGAAAGTACAGTGTTTCAGATAAGAAAAAATCAAGCAATAAAAACTAACTGATTTAATAATATGGCTTCCCTTAAAGAGCTTGGCGCCCTGGTTGACGCTAAGGTGATAGGAAATTCAGAGCTATTTATAGATGGCGTTTCATCCTTAGACGATGGAAAGCCTTCTACTATTTCGTATCTGTATAGCAAAAAATATGAAAAGTTTCTTAAATCAAGCGAAGCAGCAGCTGTTGTTGTTTCTGACGAGTCGTTGATTAAAAATAAGGATGGCTTGGTTGTTGATGAGCCAAGATTAGCTTTTGTAAAAATTCTCGAATTTTTTTCAGAGAAAATAGATCAATATGCTAATATTGATAAAACTGCTCAGATTTCTTCTTCATCTATTATTGGATCAAAAGTTAATATCGGCGCTAATGTGGTAATTGGAAAAAATGTAATTATCAAAGATAATGTTTCAATTGGACCTAATAGTGTAATTGATAGTAGATCAACGATTGGTAAAAACACCAAAATTTTTAGCAATATTCATTTATATCAAGATTCAATTATTGGTTCTGACTGCATCATTCATTCTGGCGTAGTAATTGGAGCAGATGGTTATGGCTTTATTTCTTTAGAAGATGATCATATTAAGATACCTCAGTTAGGAAAGGTTGTTATTGGGAATAACGTAGAAATTGGTGCAAATTCCACTATCGATTGCGGTACGATTGGCGATACTTTGATAGGTGATATGTGTAAATTAGATAACGGTGTTCAGATTGGCCACAACGTTTCTATTGGAAGAGGATGTCTTTTAACTGCACATGTTACAATTGCTGGTAGTACAAAAATCGGTGAATTCTGTGCTTTTGGAGGACAAGCTGGAGCAGTAGATAATGTAACCATAGGCGATAAAGCTATATTTGCATGCTATACTGCTGTAACTAAAGACTTACCTGGAGGTAAAATGTACTCCGGAGCTCCCGCAAGGGAAATTAAAGAGAAAAACAAAAGAGATGCTGTGTATTTTGACGTTGAAAGATTGAAAAAAAGATTAACTATTATAGAAGATAAATTAAAGAATTAACTGTGAGTTTTATTAAAAATCAAAGAACAATTGCTAAAGAAGCGTCATGCGTGGGTATTGGACTGCATACTGGTGTTGAATCAAAAATAACATTTAAACCAGCACCTGAAGATTTCGGAATTCGATTCAAAAGAATGGATGTTGAAGGTTGTCCCGAAATCAAAGCAGATATTGATCATGTTGTGAATATTTCTCGAGGAACAACGATTGAGGAAAATGGAGTTAGGATACATACTGTTGAGCATGCTCTTGCTTCTTGTGTTGGCATTGGATTGGATAATGTTTTAATTGAGCTAAGTGAAAAAGAGCCGCCCGTGATGGATGGAAGTGCGATAGACTTTGTTGAGGCTCTTCTTAAAGCAGGGGTCGTTAAGCAAAATGCACCAAAGAATTACCTCCACATCGATGAAGCTGTTGGATATACTGATCCTAAGCGTGGAGTAGACATCCATATTATGCCATCAGACCAGTTTCGAGTAACATTTATGCTAGACTATGATTATAAAACACTGGGCACTCAGTTTACTACTATGGATCAAGTAGAAAAAAACTTTGCAACTCAAATTGCTCCAGCGCGAACATTTTGCTTTTTAAGCGAGATTGAGCATCTAAAAGAAGAAGGATTGATCAAAGGTGGAAATATTGATAGCGCTGTTGTAATTGTTGATAAAGAGATTGATGATGAAGAAGCTGAAAGGCTCAATAAGCTTTTTGGAATAAATAAAGAAGTTAGCCTAGGATCAAATGGAACATTGGGTGGAAAAGAGTTTAGGTTTGAAAATGAACCAGCACGCCATAAAGCTTTAGACCTTATTGGCGACCTAGCATTATTAGGTATGCCAATTCAAGGACATGTTATAGCTTCTAAAAGTGGGCATGCGGCCAATGTTGAATTAGTTAAAAAAATTAAAAAAGCGTACAAAAAGAAAATAAATAGACAAAAATATCCCTCTAGAATTGGCTCTCAAACAGCATTTGATATTAATTCAATAATACGCCTTTTACCGCATAGATACCCCTTTGTTTTAGTTGACAGAATAGTCAATATAACCCCAGGTGAAAAATTAACAGCGTATAAAAATGTTTCAATTAATGAGCCTTTTTTCCAGGGACATTTTCCTAATCAACCAGTTATGCCTGGAGTTCTTGTGCTTGAAGCAATGTGTCAAGCGGGTTGCTTCTTAGTACTCAATAGCGTTGATAACCCAATGGAAAAAAATATGTTTTTTTCATCTTTATCAGATTCCAGATTTAGACATCCAATAATACCGGGTGATCAGGTAAGGCTCGAAATGGTTCTTGCAAAGTTTAGATTGGGAACTGCGCTCCTTGAAGGTAAGGCATATGTCGATGATAAACTTGTTGCTGAGGGAAAGCTCAAAGCAACTGTTGTTGATCGTCAAGGAGTTTAAATCAAATCTCAATTCACCCAACAGCTTTAGTTTCACCTAAGGCTACTTTTGGCCTGAATGTATCAGTTGGTGCTTATACAATAATTGAAGAGAATGTGAAAATTGGCGATAATACTTCAATAGGAAATCATAATACTATTTGTTCAGGCACAACAATTGGTTCAGGAAGTAAAATATATCACAATAATTCAATTGGTGAAATTCCTCAAGATTTAAAATATGATGGTGAAGATACATTAACAATCATAGGAGATAATGTCGTAATAAGAGAATTTGTAACTATCAACAGAGGAACCTCTGCCTATGGTAAAACAATTGTAGGTAATAATGTGTTGCTAATGGCTTGTACACATATAGCTCATGATTGTATTGTTGGAAATAATGTGATTATGGCAAATATAGCCACTCTAGGAGGTCATGTTGAAATAGGAGATTGGTGTAATATAGGTGGCGGGGCGATGATTCACCAGTTTGTTAAAATTGGAAGACAATCTCTTATCGGTGGAGGATTTTCTGCAAAGCAAGATGTACCTCCATTTATTATCGGAGCAGGAATACCTTTGAGGTTTGTAGGAATTAATAAAATTGGCCTTGAAAGAAGAGAGTTCTCCAAAGAGGTTAGGGCAATAATCAAAAAGACATACAGGACGTACTTCAAATCTAAATTGAATAGAGGTGAAGCATTAAAAGTAATAAAAAATGAAATCTCTCAAATTGATGAAGTTAAAGAAATAGTAAGTTTTATTGAATCAAGCAGTCGTGGAATAATTTAACCTTTAGTAAATACTAAGGCCATGCGCATTCCTTTTTGTTTTATTTTTTCTTCATTGATTTTCGCACAAGCCAATAAACCCTTCCTGGTAGAGCTTAATCGCATTCAAAGTTTAGAAAGTTTTGATAGTAAAAAACTTTACATTAAAAGTTCTTCAATAGCATCAACCTTATTTTTGCCCATATATAGCGGTAGAAATAAAAATATAGCACTATCAAGCTCTATGGTTTTAGGTGAAAAAGATTCCGAAGTTGAATTAGCACCAGTCATAGCAGGAAGTATAAAAATTTCTTGGAATCTTTCTATAGCAGGAAGAATGTCAGCATTTTCAAATCAAAAAAATGCAATAAATATTTATGGGTGGGGTTTAGCCTACAAACCAGGAAAAGAAGATAAATTATCGCCGTGGAATTTTGGAGTTAGTTCTGGAGTTTATCGATCCTTTAATAAATTAAGGATATCTTCCTTTAGTTTATCTATTATACGAACTATCTCTTTAAGCAAAAGAGATGCGTATATAGGAATTTGTTCAAATAATGTGAAAGGTATAGACTATAGTATTAACCAAAAATTAGATTCACAAAATATTCAAAAGAACTTTAGTAGTTTTTTAATAGGAACAACTTTTAAAGTTAGGGGTATAAAAGTTTTACCAATCGTTAATTATAGTGTAGATAGTTTTGTAATGGCAATTGGCTTGCAAAAAGAATTTTAAATGAAGAAAATAACCATACTTGGATCAACAGGGTCAATAGGCGTAAATGCTCTTAGCGTAATAGATAATAATCCAAACGAGTTCAGTATTGTAGGTTTATCGGCATACAAAAATGGCGATCGCTTGGTTGAGCAGGTAAAAAAATTTGAACCTGAGTTTGTTTCAATAGTTGATAATGAGGTTGCAGATTATGTTGAAAATAAACTTCGTGCATTCAACGTAAAAATATTAAAAGGCAGAGAAGGGTTATTGGAATTATCATCTTATGAAAATATTGATTTAATGCTTAACGCGCTTGTTGGTTCTTCTGGAATGGAGCCCACAATCAATGCACTCAACTCTAAAGTTGATGTTGCTTTGAGTAATAAAGAGAGCTTGGTTATGGCAGGTTCATTAATTAAAGATATAACAACTAAAACCGGTGCTAATATTTTCCCTGTTGATAGTGAACATTCTGCTATTTGGCAATGTCTCGTAGGGGAAGATAGAAAAGAAATAAATAAAATTATTTTAACGGGCAGTGGAGGTCCCTTTAGAACATTACCAATTGAAAAATTTAACACCATAACACTTGATCAAGCATTAAATCATCCTAATTGGGAAATGGGAAAAAAAATAACTATAGACTCAGCTACAATGATGAATAAAGGTCTTGAGGTTATTGAGGCATATTGGCTTTTTAATGTCCCTGCTGAAAAGATAGAAATAGTTATTCATCCACAATCTATTATTCATTCAATGGTTGAATTCAAAGATAAATCAATTAAAGCGCAATTAGGATTACCAGATATGAAAATACCTATTCAATACGCTTTAACATACCCCTCACACCATGCAACCGATTGGGAGGAGCTCGATCTTACTGAAATTAATTCTTTAACATTTGAAAAGCCTAACTTTAAAAAGTTTCCATGCATGAAACTGGCATTTGAAGCGTTAAATAAGAATGGAACAGCCCCAGCCGTTTTGAATGTTGCAAATGAGCAGGCTGTATATAGATTTTTAAATAAAGAAATAGATTTTAATGAAATTCCAAAAATAATTGAAATGGCATGTGCAAAGCATGAGTTTATTTTAGAGCCATCTCTTGATGATATACTTTACATTGAGAAATGGGCCACAGATTTCGTAAAATTGTACAATAATAAAAATTAAAATTTTAAGGTTTAATTAATGACATACATTATTGCGTTCGCTTTTTTAATAAGTATTTTAGTTTTTGTCCATGAGCTTGGACATTACCTTGCAGCAAGATCAATCGGGGTAAAAGTTGAAAGATTTTCAGTAGGTTTTCCTCCTAGGCTCGGAACATTTACTTCTGTACCAGGTGGCTGGAAAGTCAATTTATTTTTTTTCAAAAAAGATGAAGAAGGGTCTTTTAAATGGCAACCTGTTTTTAGTACAAAGTTAGATAGAAAGGGTAAAAAGGGTTCTGGCACAGAGTATTGTTTATCTATTATCCCATTTGGTGGATATGTAAAAGTTGCTGGAATGATTGATGAGAGCATGGATGTTTCTTTTGAGCATAAACCGTATGAATTGATGAGCAAGCCGCGATGGAAACAGATTTGGTTCATGAGTGCAGGAGTTTTGATGAACACTTTAATGGCATTTTTAATTTATATGGGTCTTGCAATAAATAGTGGAGCTGTGCCCGTTTCTAATTTGCCTGTAATTGGACAGGTTATGCAGGACGCACCTGCCGAGAAAAATGGACTCCTTCCTGGTGATGTTATTGAATCTATAGATGGCAAGAAAATCTCTTCTTGGGAAAACTTGGTGTCTGAGATATATCCCCGCCCAAATGAACCTATCGAGCTTACATATCTTAGGGGGGGAAGAAAAAATACTATTGATATGACAACATCATATCAAATGAATTTTAAAGGAGATACTTTAGGTCAAATTGGTATTCGTCAAGAATACAGGTCATCTACTTTTCCAGAAAGTATAGATATTGCGGTTCGAAGGACAGTCCAAGGCTTTGGTATGATAGTATACAGTATTCAAATGTTAACATCTGGTCAAGCAAAATTTGACCAGCTTGGAGGACCGATAATGATTGGTCAATTAGCCGGTCAGGCGTTTGAGTTGGGGTTTGGATCGTATTTTGCTTTAATGGCATTAATAAGTTGCAATCTTGCTTTTTTGAATATTCTTCCAATACCTGGATTAGATGGCGGTCACATATTTATTACGCTTATTGAAGGAGCAATTAGAAGACCTTTATCGATGAGAGTTAGAATGTTAATTCAGCAAACAGGAACTCTACTTTTACTCTTATTGATGATATCAGTAATGATAAATGATATCGGAAGACTGTTTGGCTAATTGATCTCTTTTAGGAGTAAAGTAATAGAGCCGTATTGTATTTTCATTTGAATTTTTACAGGTAGACGCTTTTTTGTTTCGCTAATCCAAATTCTCATATCACCTTTATTTTTAAAAAGCTCTTTCCCTTTTTGAAAAGGCCTGATGACTTTACATGAAAACCTTCCTAAGTCAGAATTGACTATTTCAGTTCCCGTCATCTTTAAGTTATAGTTAATTATTTTTTTCCCTTCATAGGATGTAAAACTCATTATTTTATCTGGTTTAATATCAAATGTTCTTAGGTAATAAAACATGGAATATGGACCGCGAGCTTTAAAATCAATGTCGATTATTTTGTCCTCTACTTTTGCCGTAGATTGTTCATAGTCAAAAACGACATCTATTTGTTCTCTATAGGTAGCTTGATTGATATTTTTTTTCAATCTATGCGTAAAATAGCTTTTTTTATCTATCCAAACATCAATTTTATCTTTTATGGGAAAAACTCTGTTAGCTAAACCTTTTGTTTTAGTAGTGAATGTAATCTTATATGAATCAAATTCGTTGGTTTCCTCAATACCAGCAACAAAAAGCTCTGCCTCTCCAACTTTGATCCCATTCCAATCAGCGCTATATTTTAATAACTCACCTGTTTTAAATGGTGGGTCTCCAGCATATAGCAAAATATGGAGCATAAGGTTTGAAAGAAATATTTTCATTATCGAATTAATGTAAGTTGAGAATTTACTAGTTTATATATAGAAGAACCCTTTGATTCTGGTATTTTACCAGCATCAATTAATAGATCAATATCCTTGCTAAATTCGTCACTAATTAATTCAGGATCATTCAAAGAATTTTCCCCGGACCTATTGACTGATGTTGTTGTGACTGGAAAGCCAAGGTTTTTACATAGATTAATTGGGAAATGATGATGTGGCATTCTAATTCCAAGAGATCCATCTTCAGCCAAAATACTATTGTGTACAATAGTATTTTTAATTGGTACAATAATAGTATTTGCCTCCTTTAATACTTTCTTAGCTTTTTCTAATTTATTGTGATTAACAGTAGACCACGAATACAGTGTTTCAATAGACCACGTAATCACGCTAATAGGAGCTTCTCTTCTTTTAATGCCATTTAATTTATTTATTGCAGACTTATTTCTTGCATCAACTCCTAATCCATACAAAGTATCAGTAGGGTATACAATAACTCCACCACCAAGTATTATATCCGATGCAAGATTGATAGCATTTTCATCATTTACAGAAATAGACTTCATTTTATTTTTAATAAACTGATTTCCATTTTTTATGAAACCAAAAATAATGATCGGGATGATTAAGTATTTTTATCTCAAGCATTTTAGTGTACTCCTGGGTAATTGATTCAACGGTCGGATTGTCACCAATGTTTAATGATTCAAATATTATTGTCATTTTTCCCTCAGCATCTAAAGTTCCAACAGAAAATATTATAGGAGCTTTTGTTTTTAAATGAAATAATGCAGCCCCCTTAGGAACAGATGTTTCATTTTCAAAAAAATTAACAATAACTCCCTTATGCTTCGCATCTTGATCGCTAGCCAGAATTAATATCTTATTTTCTTTTAAAACTTCATATGCTTTATTTAGTGGTGATCGTTTGTAAATCTGATTCATTCCGTATGATTCTCTTTTTTCTCTAAAAAATAAATCCGAACCCTTGTTAGATTGTTTTTGGATAATTCCACATGTTTGATACCCATTTTTGCCAAGCCACGCTCCCCATTTTTCCCAAAGTCCAAAGTGCCCTGTTACAAGAATCACGCCCTTGTTTTTATTTAATGCATCTTCTAATTTTTTTAAATTTTTTATTTTAAAATTTGATTCTTCTACAATTGCAGGAATAGACAGAAAGTCGATAAAATTTTTAATAACTATACGATAGGAGCCTTTAAGTACTTTTTTAGCCCATTTCAAATTTTGCTTTGGGAAAGCTATCTTAATATTTTTTAATGCAACCTTCTTGCGTATTGGTATAAATTTATATATGAAGCCTGCCAGAACATTAACATAAAAAAACCTTCTTCTTTGATCAATATTATTTAGGTGTCTTGATAAAAATTGAAGAAACTGATACGTAAATTTTTCTTTATAATTCATTTTAAGAATATATGTATTCGGTTGACTTAAAAATATGCTTGTAAAGGATTTTTAAACTAGCTTTTTAAATAGTTCAACTATTTGATCGTTTAGTTCAGCTTCGGTACCATCATTGTGAATAACAAAATCCGCAAGACTGGTTTTGTCTTCTTCGGGCCACTGAAAATCAATACGTTTTAAAATCTCTTCTCTGGTTAGTGTATTTCTGTTTAGAGCTCTTTCCATTCGATGTTTTAGTTGGGCGGTAACAACTATTACATAATCAAGATGGGCATCGTATCCAGATTCATAGATCAAGGCTGCATCAACAATAAATAATTCATGGTTATTTTGATCGAGTATTTCATTAAAAGATTTATCAATAGCATTATGGATGTGCGGATGTACTACATAATTTAGTCTTTGCTGATGATCTTCATCTTGAAAAGCAATTCTGGCTAATTTTTTTTTATCAACATTTGAATTTGCATCCATAATGTCTGTTCCAAACTCTTTAATTAACTCATTCTTAACTTTTTTGCTACTTTCAATAAGTTTTTTTGCAGCATTATCTGCATCCAATATAAATGCTCCAAGACTGTTAAAAAATTTGCTAGCGGTACTTTTTCCACTTCCAAGCCCACCAGTTAGACCTACTTTAAGCATAGCTACTTAACTCACCCAATATTCTTTCCTTGATTTCATCAATGTGCCCAATCCCGTTTATTTCTTTTAGCAAATTTTTGCTCATATAGAAATTAACTAAAGGCGACGTTTGTTTCCAGTACACCTCCTGTCTTTGTCTGATTATTTCAGGAGTATCA
>MDTB01156731.1_pt1 | contig 14697 bp, 10 predicted proteins | sample 811161 | NCBI WGS metagenome assembly MDTB01 (sample SAMN05326650, study PRJNA326480) | marine metagenome | isolation source: seawater | place: Mediterranean Sea | collected 2009
CAATCGAATTTTGGAAGAAGCTAAAAAAAATAAAATATCATCTGACAGATGGACTGATAATTTATTTTGTATCAAGAATTACATGATGAAAAAAAGAGGAATGACATCAAAAGAAGTCAATCAATATTTACGTATTGATGAGAATTTAGATTATTGTAATTATGATACTGTTTCTAAAAAGAAGAAGGCAATATACTAAATAATTCCATGCATCAATATTAAGATATTCTTATTATTTGAAAATCAAACATTTTAATCTTACGTAGTAGATCATTTCATTAATTTAAATGATAAATGCCACATCAATCAATCCTAATAAAACTTTTGAATCTATTATTGAAATTCTAATTATAACCTGCTCCTACTGATTTCAATTTAACGAAGTACTTTAATGTTTCATTTGGGGGTACAAGACATTCATTTGAATCTTTTAAACAAACTCCTTTTGTACCATATGCTAAATCTGCAGGTATGGTACATGTCCTTTCACCACCTGGTTGCATACTTTCTAAAACATCTTCTAACCCCTGTATAATTTGCTTTTCACCGTAACGAAATCCAACAGGTTTACCACCTTTTCTTTCACGATCATCAAATATTGTACCATCACTTAAATATGCAGTATAGGATATAACACAAAAATCACCCTTATTAGGGTAAGGACCTGACCCTTTTTTCAATTCTAAATATTTGATACCACTTGGTGTTTCATAGACTTTTGGTTTCTTTACTTTCTTTTTAGGTTTATCATCTGCAGCTTTGGCGATATTATCATCATTCAATGAAGATGTTAATAATACTCCTGTAGATACCATGCTAGCTGAATTTATTAAACGCTTCATATTTGCTTCTAAATTTCTATTAATTCGATTGTTCTCAGATATCGGTGATTCATGAGTCATTGATAATTTATTTATTGAAAATGATCTTGTTTTCATACCAAGAGTGATATAAAATCCTTTTAGATTCATCAAATTTAAGAATAAGATTAATAGTGTTACATTATGCATCATATCTTACAAATATAAGTGTTAGTAATACATCAAACTGATATCAGTCTGATATAAGAAATTTCGAAATTTCTCAAGGACATGTATGTGTGTGCTTATGTTGAAATTACATGTAACATAAGCACATAGATATGATATTAAATTTAACTTCCAATAAAAAGTGCTCAGTTCTATATTTTATCTCTGAGATATTTCAGATCTTATAATTTGGTCTATTTTCAAAGAGTATAATTTCTAATTATGAATAATTCAGATTTAGATGAAGCTATATCACGTTTAAAAAATTGTGAATATTTAAAAGAGTCCGAAGTAAAAGTTCTATGTGAAAAAGCCAAAGAAATATTAATAGATGAATCAAATGTACAAAAAGTAGATGCACCAGTAACTATATGTGGTGATATTCATGGTCAATTTTACGATCTATTAGAATTATTCAAAGTTGGGGGTGAATCACCATTTACAAATTATTTATTTTTAGGTGATTTTGTTGATCGTGGGTATTATAGTGTTGAAACATTTTTATTATTATTAGCATTAAAAGTACGTTACCCTGAACGTATAACTCTAATTCGTGGTAATCATGAATCAAGACAAATTACACAAGTTTATGGTTTTTATGATGAATGTTTAAGAAAGTATGGTTCAGTGAATGTTTGGAGGTATTGTACTGAAATATTTGATTATCTGTCATTATCTGCTGTTATTGATGAACATATTTTTTGTGTACATGGTGGTTTATCACCAGCTATTAATACATTTGATCAAATTGCTACCTTAGATCGTAAACAAGAGGTACCACATGATGGTGCTATGTGTGATCTGATGTGGTCTGATCCTGAGGATATTGAAGGGTGGGGTTTATCACCCAGAGGTGCTGGTTATTTATTTGGTGGTGATGTAGTAAGTAAATTTAATGAAATAAATGGTGTTGAATTAATAGCAAGAGCACATCAATTAGTTATGGAAGGCTACAAAACTATGTTTCCAGTACAAGGTAAAGGACAAGAGGCTGATTCATTAGTAACTGTTTGGTCAGCACCTAATTATTGTTATAGAGTAGGTAATGTAGCAGCAATATTAGAATTAGATGAAAATCATGAGCAACATTTTAAGATATTCGAGGCTGCTCCCCAAGAGTCACGCTCCGTACCCGCCAGAAATCCAACTCCTGATTACTTCTTATAATATGCTAGGGAAAAGAAGATTAATCATGAAGAACAATGATTACAGTAACAGAAATGCTATATATGATAATAATAAAAGTAGTAGTAATAGTAGTAGTAGTAATAGTTATAAATCTTATTGTTAACAGTTATAGTGTCACAAATAATAGTGCAAACAATATATTCAAAGTATATGAATTAAACAATAGAAAAAACAAGAGAAAGAAAAACTCCATTTTTAATAATAGCGGTTCTAAGCAATTTGTGGATATCTTATTATGAAATTAATCTTGTAAAAAACTCAATAAAGTACATATATCTTTTCTTTTTTATGATGATCTCATTACCATGCAACTTTCTTAATTTTGATATTTTTTTCAAATCTCATTCCTTTGGAATTTTTTTTCATGGGCGATGGTGGAATATCGCTGAGACTCCCAAGACCAAGATTTGGCAAGCCACTGCCGCTTAATTTTTTACTCATTCTTCTTAATGAAATATCAGTATTACGAAATGCACTAATTCCTGTGGTCACACGTGAGCTTGCCAGTGCTTCTTGTTTGGCTTGTTGTAGAGATGATATACTTTCAGTGTCCATAGCATAGTCTTCTTCAGAATTATATACAATCATCTCTCTAAAGTTATCAGCAATAGGAAGATATTTTTCAAGTATCGAATTGTATGCAATATCTACCACTATTATCTTCCCGATTATAGTGGAACGATAATTATTTAAAGCCATTCTAGATTGACCATCCAAAAGAATGCTATTCCAACTTAAACCTATGAATGTCAGAGGACATGTTTCTTTTCTTCCAACCAATTCTAATAAAATTTGAAGTGTAGCATCTTGCAATAAATTTTGAGACAAGTCAAGTCTTGTTAAACTAATATTACATTCAAGTGCGTCAAAAATTGGCTTTAAATCTGCATCTCTCAATGCACAACCATGAAGTGATAAAGTTTGAATACCTGGTAAAGTATAATTGAAATAATCACTCATTAATTTCGAAGCAGAAGAAACGAGATCATATCGCATTTTTCCAGCATCATGGACACCTTCTACAGCTACATTAGTAATACGAGGATTTTCTACTTGTACTTCATAATACAAACGTTTAAAAAAAGAGGGTGACCACCACCCTCCAAGAATAACTACATTGCGAAGTGATCGACATTGAGATATCGCAGATAATAAATCAAATTCAAACGCAGCATGACGACCATCTACATCTTCTAACACTAAAGTAGTACATCGACATAAATGATTCTTGAGAATCAACCCCAACATCATGACATCGCTACTTTCAAAGCCATGATCACTGTTTCCTGAACATAAAATTTCACTTTTAGTTAACATTTTGTTGAATTGAGGAGTACTTTGACGCACACCCGGCGGAGTATAATGGCATTCTATCTCATTAGTCATGCGTGCCAACATAATTTTATTATTTCTTGAAAATCGTGCTGAACCTCGCATTTTAAGTAATTGTAACGCTAACCTTTTCAATGCAGCACCTTGATATTCACGCCATCTCCATTGAATTTTTAATGCAGCTTTACGTTGTTTAATTGCTAATAATCTTGCAGCTTCGATTCGTTCTTCCTCTAAACGTTTCAATTCTGCTTCTTCAGCTAATCTTTTTAACAACTCTTTACGTTTCTTATGAGCATAAGGTAAAATCACTGTAATACTTCTTGCGGCTAATTTCTTTGTCCAACGAATGCGACCAAGAAGACGATGTGCTGCACCTCTAAAAGTTGCCCATTTTGTTTTCATGTATTTTTGGATAACTGTAGCCGCTGCTACTTTCTTCTTATGTTTTACCAGTCGACGATGAAAAAGCTTCTTTGCAATTCTTGCTCGAAACATACATTGAACGTAGGTAGCAAATTTATTTTTTTCATTCAGTTCGTCGAGCCAACGTTGTCTTTGACGTTCATATAAAGCTTTTCTCCTTCGGTAAGCTTGAAATGCACGTCGAATAGATTCTGCAGATTTATCTTGCACATCAAGTATTGCAATCAACTTTAGTATAGCATGTTTGCTTGGAGCAAAACGACTAGCACATATACTACGAATATCTTCTCTTACATTATAATTCATAGGATCCTTGAAAAACTTTCGATAAGCTTCTGATGCTAAACGAAGATATTTAGCTCGAATACCAGCTAGCCACTGCCAGCGCATACGAGCCTGTCGAAAATTATGTTGAATACGACGTGCACATTCCTCTTCAAACAAAAATGATGCACGCCATTTATCTCTTGCATAATATGCTAATTGAGCACGTGCTTTGATATCAAGATAATCGTAGTCAATCTTTTCTTCATTATCTGAAACAATTTTAGCTGTAATTCTTTTTCTATATTTTTTAGACCAAACTCTGGATCTCCATTGTTCTTCAATATTATCAATTGCATGTTGTTCTCGATTTAATAACTTAGCATGTACATTGCTCCAACGTGATAAACAAGCTCTTGTTTCTTTATGAAAGTGATTCGCTTTAAGACCTATATCAGCAAAGGTAATAGCCCTAGAGTAGTTCTGAAACTTACTATAATTTTTGGCTATTCTTATACACACATCTGGAGAAAGGAGTTTCTTTGCTGCTTTATCACCAAATGTCATAGCTTCATCGACTTTATTATAGAATACTTCATAGGCGTCCCTAGCAATAGCGTATTCACCTTGTTCAGCAATTTGATCACCAAGTTCTAAGAAGTTCAAAGGTTCAGCATTCCATTCTTTGAAATTATTAAACTTATCGACATTAACATTCATTCGTTTATCTTTTATATTTTTTAGATAATCATATAATGATTGATAAATACCTGTAGCACGATATCTTAAATTAGGATCGGAAGATGTTTCCATACTACGAGCAAACAATAAAACAATGTGCGTTGGTTGAATAGAATTTGGTACTGCTTCTAATAAAAATTGCAACATATCTACAGATTTGTTTAAAATCGTATCTTTCTTTTCTTGTTCTTTTTGCATTTCAGATACAGTACGACCTACTAATGCACATCGATACATAGCATCAAAATAACCTCTCCACGTAGGAAATTTTGTTAACAATTTTGAGTAAATTTCTAAAGCTGATTCGAATGCACCATATAATTCCATCATTATAGCAAATTCATATAGTACTGGTGGTAATTGAAACAATGCGATCAAACCCGCAGGCATCCTTTCAACCGACATTGTGTAAGCTTTATATGCTACTTCTAAATGATAATGTTGATGAGTTTCCTTAAACATTTCCACACAACATCTGGCTAACGTTAAATGCACTATGTATCTGTTATCTTCGATAGGTTCATCTGTTTCTAATTTATCTAGTTCTTCTAATTCAGTCTTACTAGTTTTACTATCTGATACTTCTAATCTTGCTCTTTTCTTTTTACGATTGGTATGTTCTACTTTACCAGCTTCACCGCCATTAGCGATTAATGTTAAATAATCAATAGCTTCAAAATATCGTCCAGCTTTGTATAAATTAAAACCTAAACGCCATTTTAAATGATCTTTAACATCAACAGCTAATTTTTTTGATTTATCTGTAGTCCATAGTGCAGCATCTTTATCAAGCTTTTCTTGATGTTTATCAGCTATATAACCAAATGCTGATTTCCACCAACGTAATCTAGACTCTTTATGTTGCTTTATAGACATTGTTATATACTTCGAATATCATATTTGGGCACTTATTTAATTTTCTTAGAAATATAAAGAAACTGATTGCATTGGCACATCATATTTACAACTCTGGCATGCATATGACATTAAATAGTTTTTTTTATTTATTTAAAAAGCATTGCACGTTCAATTTTGATATTTCGTAAGTTATTATTATAAAATTATCTCGAATATATATTTTTATCATAAAACTTAGAAATGGGTTCCGGCGCAAGCGTTATGGAGGATGAAAATACTTCTGAAGAATCCTTGATAGTAACATATGGATTGAGAAAATTACCTGATGCTATAGAAGAGTCATTATTTGCTATAGAAAAATTTCCAATTATTATAGATCCACAAGAAAACGCTTCTCGTTTTCTAAAGTATCAGGTCGGTACGTTTGTATTAGCGGATATTGATCATGCAGCTATGCAAAAGGAACAATTAAACCGTTCGTTAGTTGGTGCATTACAATATGGGAGAACATTAACATTAAAATTTAAAACATTAGAAGGATTAACGTCAGATTCGTTATTTGAAGATGGAGTATTTCCTAAAGAAGTTGTTGATCGTAATGAATTTTATAAACCTGAAGTATGGAAGAAGATATTAAGACCAGATTTAGGTGATCCTGAACCTGAAGATTTTTATCCTTCACAAGAATTTTGTTTTATTATTGTTACTCAAGAAGAATTTATACCTCCTGAATTAAAAAATTGTATGCATGTATTTAAATGTGATGATACTAAAAAAGAATTAGAATCAAATAATAATGAAACAGATGATATTATGGAAGCAGTTGCAACACTTTATGGTGCTGCCGAAAACATTCGTAACTCTATACCGCTAGTAGAAGCTGCATTTGATGGTGAATTAGATGAAATGATTGGATGGATTGAAAAAGGATTTCATTTAGAAAGTACTGATGGGAGAAAACATACTGCTTTAAGTGAAGCGGCTTGTCAAGGTCATATGAATGTTGTTAAATATTTGCTTGAAAATGGTGCGAATCCCAATGCTGTTAGTGATACAGGTCGTTCAGCTTTATGGAGGGCAGCATTTAATGGTCATAGTGAAGTAGTGACAACATTGCTTGAATCAGGTGCTGATCCAGATCAACGTGATAAAACTTCTATGGAGGGTGCATACGATGTAGCACAAAATGAAGAGACAAGAGAAATTTTAGGTAGTTGGGATAGATCAAGAACTGAAAAATTAATGGAAAAACGTAAGAGAGAGATTTTAGCAAAAATGGAAGAACGTATAAAGACTAGTGTGGAGAGGGAAGCTTATGCAAAGCAACAATTGAGACAAGAGTTAGTACAGAAAGCAGAGAGTGGTGATATGGAGGGTATTAAAATGTTATTAGAAATGGTAGCAGATGAAGCAGAAAAGACAGGCCAACGTCCAAGAGTTAATGCCGAGGTTCGTAATCAAGGTGGACAATCTTTGCTGTCGATTGCAGCCCAACGTGATGATGTAGAAATGGCTGAATTTCTTCTAACCTATTGGAAAAAATGTGACGAGGATCGTTGGGACTTAGCTGAAGGTGAGATATCAATGGAAGCGAAAACTTTCAAAGTAAACCCTAATAGTAGAGATCTCAAAGGTTGGACATGTGTCTGTATTGCTGTTTTTCATGATTCAAGAAAAGTTTTAGCTTTACTTTTGGAACATGGTGGTGATCCTAATATACGCTCAACTTATAATAAGAATGCTTGGGATCTAGCAAAGGATGAGTTAGATGCAGCAGAAAAAGTTGTCACTAGTAGAGCTGAAATAAGGCAAGTACTAATTGATCATGATACATCAAATACTAAGAATGCACTATTTGGTACAGAAAAAGGTGTGGCTATACAAGATGAAGAAGCAGAGAAAAAAGCCCTCTATAAAGATCTCGGTAAAGATGGTACAGCTATGGTAATGAATGTAGAAATCAATAACGAATTAGAAAATAGTGCTGCGACCACTACTAAATCTAAATCTAAAGGTGGTGGAAAGAAAAGTACTAAAGGTGCTAAAAAGAAGAAATAAAAATTAATATAGAAATTAAGAAAATGACATTGATAAAGTATATAGTGTTTAATATATATTTAAATGTAAAAAGAATGTAAGAATATGAAAATGTTATTCTATTTGTTTCTTGCTCTTGTTGCAGCATATATATAATCTTCATAATATACATTACCAGTCTCCGGGTCTTTAGCTAGCATCATAAAATCTTCCATCTCCTTAGGTCTAAATGCTGTACCTTTAGAAGTTAATAAAGTTTCTAATACGTCAGAACTGATATAACCTTGATTATCAGTATCTATTGTACGAAATGCTTGTAATAATGTTTCAGCACTATCAGCATCCATTTCTCTGGAGTTTATCAATTCTAGCATTTTAGGTGCAAATTTCTCATAAGACACATTACCACCAGATTGATCGTCATCTTGCATACTAGGTATAATTTCCAATACTAAAGTTCTTTCACCCGGAAATACACCTAAATATCTCATGACTGTACCAATCTCTTCTTGCACCATAAAACCAGTATCATCTTTATCAAAAAGTTTCCAAGCTTCTTTTATTTGATTCATTGTGGCAGCATCCGGACTATCATCTATTTTACTCTCCATCGTTTACTATATAATAGTATATATTAAAGGTTTTTATAGTTAGCTGTTTTTTATGTCGGAAACAGACTGTATAATATATGTGGGGGTTCTGACCAAAGGCTAGGGAGCAAGGGAGTGAGAGAGAAGAGGGGAACTGCGAAACCGGAAAAGTCTATAATACTTTAATACTCAATACTACTTGTCTTTCTTTGCTTGAGATTGACGTGACCACAATTAAGCATGAGTTTATCAATGAAGTTACGTACTGAAGCATTAACATTAAGAAAAAGAGATGGTAATGTTTCAGATAGTCCAACATCTAGCACAAAATTTGATAAATCAAGTAGAAGTTTGTCATTACCTAGTATTGATCCTTCAGTAGCACAGAAACTTAGAATAAGTAAATTGAAAAAACAAAAAACAGCAGGCGATTATGTACCAGGTAGTGGACCTTCACAAGATAAATTGATGGAACAAATGAGTAATTCCTTTGATATTGATTTTAGTCTAGGTGGTTTTCCTGATCGTCATGAAATACAACATCCAACAAATTTATGTGTACGTTGTTCATCCGACGCTGCAATATGTATGAAGTGTACAGAATTATTAGTAGAAAAAGGTGTGAATTTTTATAGGCAAACAAGAGCTAAAGGTGCATCAATGTTATTCACATCAGCATTAGCACAAGTTGGCATTACAAAATTAGCTAAATTTATGATATTTCGTTCATGGCATAATGGTTTTGAATCAAGACAAAAACTAGCGAAAAGAAAACAATTAGTTGTTGATAAATTCTTTTCTAAAACTGGGACATATGGTCCATTTCAAGCATGGAGACGTTTTGTGAAAATGAATATTGATGAAAGGACTGCTAAAGCACAAGAAGAAATGATAGAAAGATTACATTATTGTGAAGATAAAATCAAAGAATTAGATGAACAAAATTCTATGTATAAAGCAAAATTAGATACAATATCACAATCTTCAATGATGAAGGACAGGACAATTGCAGAACAGGCGACACGAATAAATGTATTAGAGAAGGAATTAAAAGCCGATAAGAAACGTGTTATAGGTCTGACAGGACTTGTTAATCCTCTTCGTCACTTACGAAGATTAATGAAAGATCTTATTGAAAGTCAGAATTCTTCAATTCGTAAATCATTAATAAGTGCATCGCATATAGCACCAGCACATATATACTCGAATATTATGGATGAAGAATTTTTAAAAGAATTACATTCTCTTGGAAGTGGTGAAGAAGCAGATGGCAATCGATTAGAGAAATTATTGTTAAAATGGGTAAACACACTATCGCAAAATTTATCAATACGTATGGATAAGACATCCGGACAAGGAGTAGATACTTATTTACCGGCGTTTAGAGAAGTCAATGATTTAATAGCTTTGTCTGATGGGGATCATATATGCAGAGTGATTGCATCGTTATTGTTTACAAAAATTGATGCTAACCATGAAGTAGTGACGGCCTCTGAACGTGGAGTACAGTTCCATGGTGATGATACCAATGCATTTGATGTCAATGAGTTACATTCTTGGTTTGAAAATATTAAAAAGATTCGATATGGGCGTACAAAGCAACAAGATTTACTTACCACGTCATTATCTGCTGCTTCTAAGGTGCTTGGATTAGCATCATTTAGAGCAGATTCTATCATATCTTGTAAAACAGCTAAAGATTCTACAGTTATATGTAGTCTACTAGCTCAGTTAATGTTAGCTTCATTACCTGCCGAAGATGCTGCTCAACATGCTTATTGTGATCGCCTTTCCACTGAATACGATTCTTCTCGACAACAATTATTATCTGGGTTATCTGAAAGAAATGCTATTATTGAATTGCAGGAAAGTTATGGTCGTCTCTCTATGTTAGCTATTAGACGAAAAAAAGATGAAAAGCAAAAGAAAGCTGCTGCTGCTCAAGCCAAGAAATCGAAGCAGAGTATTGTAGAACGTTTGGAGGAAGCGAATGAAAAAGCTAGAGCTGAAGGTGATGAAGGAGGAGAAAAAGAAGAAAAAAGTGAATTATATGCAGTGGAAGGAGAAGGTAAAGAAAAAGGAGAAGTACTGGATGGTGAAGTTAATGAAGGGTCATATGAAACTAAAGAAGGAAAAGTTGAAGTTGAAGAAGAAAAGAAAGAGGGAGAAGATACATTAAAAGAAACAATAGAAGATGAGAAAGAGGAAGAACCAGCCCCTTCTCCTTCTGAATTACTTTATCCTCCTGATATTACTGCATTAGAAGAGAATGAATATACCAAATTAACTGATCTTATCGATGCTTATCTCAAAAATAATAAAGAACAAAAACTTATGTGGGAAGACACTGACAGATTGCAAAGTGCTATTCATCGAAGTTTAGAATTAAGGGATAGCTTAGATGATACTCAATATAATAGAGAAAGAGATATACGTGTGGGAGTAGATATCCGACAATACATACTACAAGGAACTTACAAAAGCGAAATTACAAAATTAGGATGGTAGTAATGATAATTCCTGATGGTAGTATCATCAAAGCTTCACAACCACTATCTGTAAAGATGGTAATTGCTGAACCAATAAAAATTACATGATTTTAGGATTTATTGTTAAATGTTAAAATACATTTTTAAAATGAATTCAGTTTGCAATTCTTGATCCCTTAATTTCCATCGTTTAAAGTGTATTACAAGATCACAATCACCATGCAACTTACCATGCGATGGGAAGAAAGGGGAAGACAGGAAGACAGGATATTGCATTATTGCTATAAGTCTGCGAATAGCGTATTCAAAAAAAGAAAAGACTGGAATATTCGAATTCAACAAAATGAATTCAATTCCGGAATAGGGAGAATCTCGCTGTTCCCAACCAGGCAGGAGGGTGTACTGGCTGGGTGCCGCGCGCGCGGGCGCGCGGGGGGGGTTCCGGGTTCCGGAACGTTCTCTCGAAGGACAGAAGAAAGAAGAAAGAAAAAAGAAAAAAGAAGGAAAGAAAGGCTAGCGAAAAAATATTGTAGTAATGAATATGAGATGCTTCGGAGTACTTCTATTTCTAATAGCCTGTACACATTACACAGTTAATGCAGATGTAGTTGATTTGACTGAATCCACTTTTGATTCTGTAGTAGATGGATCAACAAACGTTTTAGTAGAATTTTTCGCTCCATGGTATGTTTATGTTTAGATAATTATTAAACCAACACTAAATTATAATTAATCATTCGACTCTAATTTGCTTTTTTTATTCGTACATTATTATAATTTCAATTAAAATAGGTGTGGACATTGTAAAAATTTAGCACCAGAATGGAAGATTGCCGGTGAAACTTTTACTGCTAGTGATGATATTAAAATTACTGCAGTAGATGCTACAGAAAATGCTGCATTGGCCTCTAAATTTGGAGTTCAAGGTTATCCAACAATTAAATTCTTTCCAAAAGGTTCTACAAGTCCTGAAGATTATAATGGTGGTCGTACAGCAGATACTATAGTGTCATGGGTCAATGATAAAGTTGGTACTAATCGTAAGGTAAAGAAACCTCCAAGTTTTGTTTCTGATTTGACTGTTAGCAATTTTGATAACATTGTTATGGATCCATCTAAAACAGTATTAGTTGAATTTTATGCACCATGGTGTGGCCACTGTAAATCATTAGCACCAAAATATGAAGAATTAGCTAAAATATTTGAAGGTGAAGAAGATGTCATTATTGCTAAAGTTGATGCTACAGAAGAAAGGGATTTAGGGGAACAGTTTGGTATAGAAGGATTTCCTACACTAAAAATATTTAATAAAGGTGAAGACAAATCTCCTGAACCTTACGAAGGTGCTCGCGAAGTAGACGATATGGTTGCATTTATGAATACTGCTGCTGGTACTTATCGTAATAATGATGGCAGTCTTCAACCAGAAGCTGGTAGAGTTGCAGATTTAGATGCAATTATTAGTGAATTTGCCGCCACAGGTAAAACTGCTGATGATAGTTTAGTAAGTAAATTAGAAACTGGTCTTGCCGCACTCTCTGATGAAGTTAAAAAACAATCAAAATCATATGTAAGCACTGCTAAAAAGATTGTAGGACAAGGTATTGAATACGTATCTAAAGAACGTAAAAGATTAGAAGGTATGATTAATAGTGATAGCGTCAATCCTTTAAAGAAAACTAATTTTATGTTGAGGAAAAATATTCTTGATGCTTTCGCTGCTTAAAAAACAAGGCAAATTTTACAAATTTCAGGATAGGAAATAAAACTACATAAATTAAAGTCAAACCTTAACCTTTGAAAGAATTAAATTATTTGAAATTAAACCACATACTAGAGTCTTTGGTATAAAACATTGTTTTTCTCATTAAAAGTGTCTCACCTCCTCTCTTATCCGTGCTCGCTTTCTCATCTAATATCTCTCTCTTTCTTCCTAGCTATGGCTATGACACTACGCTAACCTACACCAACTCGTTTTTTTTTTTTAATTATATCAAAATCTTCCAAAACGTGATGGATAGTACCCCTCATGAAATTCAAACTGGGGCTATACCACGCTATTCTCTTCGCACAGAGATAGAAGATTGGGACTCTTTTGAAAAGACTAAAAATCGCACCTTCACAAAGCAGCATCGCTTTGGTGAAGAAATTACAGGTAAAGCGTCAATAAAAGGAAGAACTAGTGCATTATTGAAAGAAAAATTTGGTAATCGTTTTGATAAAATAGAATCTAATGACAAAAATAAAAATTCTAGTAATGATGAAGGATTTTTGTCTTTTGAAGAAGAACATAAACATGATCGTATACTAACAGATGAAGAAATATCCAAAATGACGCTAAAGATGTTACAAGTAAGAGGTTTATTTGGCGAATTAAATCTAGAACAGCAACAATTAGTCAAAAATAGAACAGAATATTTGATGAAGGAACAAAATGAAATTGCATCAACGCAAATATTAAAATCAAACATTACAGAAAAAGATGTATTTACAAGTGAAGGTAGAAATAGACATGAAATAATAAAAAGAGTAATAACTCAAAGTGAAAATGACACCATATTGGCACAATTTATTGATCCCAAATTATTAGAAGAAGCCAGTTTTTTATCACTATCAGTCAATGATGAGAGCGATGATGATAGTGTTGAAAGCATTAGCGATCTTATACATCAAAAGTCACCATCTCAAAGAGCCAAAAAAGATACCAAATTTTCTAATTCGAAAGATAGTCAAGATATCGAAGTAAGTGTTGATTTAGATGATAACTTTACTTATGATGCAGAGATAGATCCTGAAGAAGATATGTGGACACTTAAATCAGAGAATGAAAAAGTTCCTGATGAAAAATTGAATAGCACGAAAGCAGATAAATATTTTGGTGCAAAAGCTCGAATTTCATTTTTCAAAACCATGAGGCAAGTGGACCACCATCGTAATTTGACTACCACCAAGAAAAACGGAGACGAACTAGAGCAAACTCTTAAATTGCCCATGAGTAACAATCCTTTCATGCGTTCTTACAATGAATTGAAACTATTAGATGTAATTAGCCCCCGCTCGCTTAACAAAAATAACAAAGATAGACGTCAACGTACAATTAAGCATGTATGTGGTTCTAATGAGAAGGCTTTGTTGAAAGCTAGTAAGTCCTTTAGTGTATTACTAGGAGAGGATGACAATTTAAAAGCTGATGAGGAAGAAACCGGTCAAAAAGATAAGAAGGATGATGAAGGAGAAGAAGAAGATTTTTTTGAAGGAGATGCATTAAAATCAAGCACACCAAATCGCATATCAAATTCAAAGGCTTCAGCTGTAAATACACAAATGGCAGCAAAATCAGGTGCTCCAACATCACCATCTTCTAAAAAACCAAAAATAGAAAAAACTTCAGAATTTACTTTTGAAGAGGAGAATCCAGATGGTAGTGAAATTACATATGCCCCTATCTCTCCACGTGCTCTATACATCGCTGGGTGTCTAAAAGACGGTGTAATGCCAATCTCACGTGCTGTATTGAGGAAAGAGTTATCGTCTAAGTTGGTCATGAGAGGAATGTGCATCGGTGACAGTAGGGCATTGGCACTCGCAAATGCTATGAATCAAATGCCTTTTTTAAAATTGATTGACATGTCTGGTAATGGTTTGACTGAAAAGAGTCTCGTCCCTATCATTGATTCTTTGAGTAATCTACCCTCAGTTGTAGAAATGGACTTTTCTGATAATAAGATCTCACCAAAAGTAGCC
>MDTB01188703.1_pt1 | contig 14696 bp, 9 predicted proteins | sample 811161 | NCBI WGS metagenome assembly MDTB01 (sample SAMN05326650, study PRJNA326480) | marine metagenome | isolation source: seawater | place: Mediterranean Sea | collected 2009
AAGAGTTGATTTACCGGAACCATTGGGACCCATAATTGCGTGCACTTCCCCAGGCCCAACATCCAAGCTAAAATTATTAAGAATTTCATTATCTTCGACTGAGACCGTAAGATTTGATACATTAAACATAAGAGACTATTTACCCCACGCTTCCTTCAAGTGAAATTCCCACTAGCTTTTGGGCTTCTACTGCGAATTCCATTGGTAACTCTTGCAAGACCTCTTTGCAAAATCCATTAACGATTAAGGCAATTGCATCTTCAATGTTGATACCTCGTTGGCCACAATAAAATATCTGGTCATCTGATATTTTTGAAGTAGTTGCCTCATGCTCAAAAACCGAGGTTGAGTTTTTTGTTTCTATATATGGAACTGTGTGTGCTGAGCATTTATTTCCAATTAGTAATGAGTCGCATTGAGTAAAGTTACGTGCATTTTCTGCGCGGCGGTGTGATGAAACTAAACCACGATATGCATTTGAGGAGTGCCCGGCTGATATGCCTTTTGATATAATCTTACTACTCGTATTCTTCCCCAAGTGAACCATTTTTGTTCCAGAGTCTATTTGCTGATATGAATTAGAAATTGCAATGGAGTAAAATTCTCCGACTGAATTATCACCGCGCAAAATACAAGAAGGGTACTTCCATGTCACAGCAGAGCCAGTTTCCACTTGGGTCCATGAGATCTTTGAGTTCTTTCCTCTGCAGTCACCTCTTTTTGTGACAAAGTTATATATGCCACCAACACCGTTCTCATCTCCTGGATACCAATTTTGGACGGTTGAGTACTTGATTTCAGCGTTTTCAAGTGCTACCAACTCAACGACTGCAGCATGAAGTTGATTTTCATCTCTTTGTGGCGCCGTGCATCCCTCTAGATAACTGACATATGATCCTTTATCAGCGATGACTAGCGTTCTCTCGAACTGCCCTGTATTTTCAGCATTTATCCTAAAGTAAGTCGATAGCTCCATTGGACATCGTGTATTTGGAGGTATGTAAACAAACGATCCATCAGTAAATACGGCAGAATTGAGTGCTGAGTAATAGTTATCTGATTTTGGAACAACGGAGCTGAGATATTTTCTCACTAACTCGGGATGATCTTTGATGGCTTCTGATATTGAACAAAAAATTATCCCCTCTTCTGAGAGTTTTTCTTTAAAAGTAGTGACAACAGATACCGAGTCAAAGACAGCGTCAACAGCGATATTACTTTTTACACCTGAGAGTATTTCTTGTTCTTTTAGTGGGATACCGAGTTTGTCATAGGTTTTTAACAGCTCAGGATCAACTTCATCTAGTGACTTTGGACCATCGACATCTTTTGGTGCCGAGTAGAAATACATATCATTGTAATTGATTGCAGGATAATTTACTTTAGCCCACTCGGGTTCCTTCATTGATAAAAATCTTTGATAGGCGTCTAATCTCCATTCGAGCATCCATTCAGGCTCATTTTTCTTTTTTGAGATGAATTTTATGGTTTCTTCTGTTAGTCCGATTGGCGCCGTTTCAGTTTCTAGATCGGTAGACCAACCAAACTTGTATTTATCTACACCAATATCGTCGACTTGTTTTACTGTTTCTTTAATTGCAGGCATATCACTACTATAACGTTATGATTAATAAAAATAGTTTATTTTAATATAATTGTTTAAAAGTTAAAATTCATCCCTTGAAGCATATTATCTAACGTTTTGAGAAAAAAATCTACTTGTGCAGGATAGTTATGCCAGCCAAAACTAACTCTTATTGCACTATTTGCTTCGCTTTCATGATAATTTAGAGCGCGTAAAACATGTGAACCACCAATTTTCCCCGACGAACAAGCGGCCCCTGCACTAACTGCTATCCCTTCAATATCAAGACCTATAATTATATTTTCTGATTTAAGCCCCGGAAATATTAACGTTGAAATACTTGCATCTTTTTCTGAGCCGAGTGCTGGGATTATAATATTTTTTGAGATTTGCTTTACACCGTCTACCAGCTTTTCGTATAATTTTAGATTATTTGCACGTTCACTATCCATTTTACTAATACATGCCTCAAGCGCTATTTGGAAGGCTGAGATACCAATTACATTCTCAGTGCCAGCTTTCCGACCGTATTCCTGCTCTCCGCCAAAAACTTGTTTGTATACAGGCTGGCTATTACGCATGTATACAAGCCCAACGCCATGTAGTCCTCCAATTTTATGAGAAGCAAATGAGGCAAAATCTACATATGCTACAGCTTGCTTTATATCCATTTTTCCAAGTGCCTGTATCAAGTCCGAGAAGAAAAGTGCTTCGTATTTTTTGCATATTTTTGAGATATCTTCTATTGGTTGCAATATCCCTGTTTCGTTATTTACAAGCATTACGCATACGAGTGTTTTACCAGATAAACTTCGCAAGCGATTTTCAAAATCAGCCAAATTAATTGTACCATCTGGTTTTAGTTGACATTTTACTTTATTAATATCTGTAGACTTTACTGTTTCAATTACTGCGCTGTGTTCTGTTTCAAGATACAATACATTTTTTACTTTGTAGGTGTGTATGGCATGGCTTATGATATAATTACACGCCTCAGTTCCGCTTGAGGTAAAAAGAATATTTTCTGTCTGACACTCTAAGATTTCTGAGATTAGTTCTCTGGCTCTACTAATTTGTGCTCTCGATTTTTGACCTTCTTGATGGACCGATGATGGATTATAAAACCCATCTGTATTTCCGCTCTTTAGAAATTGACCCACTTCATCTCTAATTGGAGTTGATGCGGCATTATCAAAATATACTCTCATGATTCAAGTATCCATCTGTAATCAATAAAAAATTTCAACGATGTAAAATGCACTAAAAATATAGAATTCCATATTTAGAATTAAAAACATCGTGCAAATCCTTCACATTGAATTATTATCTATATATGCCGAAAATAAAAAAAATCATCCTATTGAACAAATATATTTACTATTGTTAATCATATATGCTAATTATTGCAAGTTGAATGCATTGGGAGGGATAAATGCCAGAGATCATGTTTAATGGTCCATCAGGTCGTATTGAAGGACGCTACCACCACAACGAGAATCCTGAGTCTAAAATTGTTCTTTTGTTACACCCTCACCCAAAATTTGGTGGCACTATGAATAACCCAATTATACACAACGCATATTATACTTTTGTTAAGAATGGGTTTTCAGTTTTAAGATTTAACTTTAGAGGTGTGGGAAAAAGTCAGGGAGAGTATGATGCCGGCATTGGCGAGCTTTCTGACGCAGCATCCGCCTTGGATTGGATACAAGAGTTAAATAGGGACTCAACAGGCTGTTGGGTTGCTGGATTTTCCTTTGGAGCCTGGATAGCAATGCAATTACTGATGAGGCGACCCGAAATAGAGTCATTTATATCAATATCTCCACCAGCTAATTTGTATGATTTTAATTTTTTGGCGCCCTGCCCGTCATCAGGACTTATAATCAATGGCTCGGATGATATTGTTGCACCAAAACCGGACATTCAAAAGCTTGTCGATAGACTTAAATCCCAAAAAGGTATTGAAATTAATCACTCACTAATTGATGGGGCAAATCATTTCTTTGATAATGAAATTGACTCACTTAACGAAGAAATTTCAAAATACATATCAAAAATACTAAAAAAATAGAGCACTCAACCTATTGGCCTAAATATAGACCCGCCACTCATTGCTGATTGGATACCTGTTGTCATCGGGTATGAAATATCTAAATTTAAGAAGCACCTTACCGCTAAATAAGCAAAAGCTTCAGACTCAACATAACCACTGCTGATACCAATACTATCCGATATGATAACTTCTTTTTTTGATAATTCGGAAATTTTTTGCGTTATATATTTATTTTTACTACCACCGCCACATATAATAATTTTGTTCACATCAGTTGGAAAATACTTCATAGCGTCAACGATTGTATTTGCTGTAAAATAACTTAAAGTTGAAATTAAATTTTGAGGTGATTTTTCATTACTTTTAAGATATTTATGGAAATAATTTCGATCTAATGATTTTGGCGGCGTTCTATTAAAAAATTCATCACTCATCAATGTTGCCAGAAATTTACTATCCACATCTCCCTGCAATGCTAATCGACCTTCATTATCAAACTCTTCTGAAAAATACTCAGTCATCATATCATCTATTAGACAGTTACCGGGGCCAGTATCGAGTGCAATAACGCATTCGCCGTCAATATAAGTCATATTTGATATACCCCCAATATTTACAACTGCTATTGGCCCCTGAAAGGTCTTACTAAATCGCGCAGCGTGATATATGGGAGTCAAAGGGGCGCCTTGACCACCATTTAATATATCGCATATCCTAAAATTAGAAATAACAGGGATATTTGTCATATTGGATAAATATTTTGGATCTCCAAGCTGTATTGAAATTTTATCTGATGGACTGTGATATATTGTCTGACCATGGTAGCCGATCAAATCTACTTTTAATGATGGGGCAGTATTTTTCTCTAAAAGTTCATTAATTGCAGATAGATTTAGGTCTGATAGACATCCTTTCAATTTATGTATACTAGCCCAGCATATATTTTTTTCATAAAATTGTTCTGATGCCTCTTTTAATTTAACTTTAATATCAACCGGATAATCAATTGAACAATTCACGATATAGTCATAAATCATAAATCCATCAGTTTGTATAAGAGAAGCATCGACTCCGTCCATTGAGGTTCCACTCATTAAACCAATAGAATAAAATTTTTTTACATTTTTTTTACACATTTATATTGATATGTAAGCCAACGTATTTAATATAAATTTAATTTTTATCAATTATCTTAAGACATGACAAACTTAAATAAGAAAAAATTTAAATCAGAATTTTTGCATACTCTAAGTGATAGAGGCTTTATTCACCAAACCTCTAATGATGATGACGCCGACCATTATTTATACAATGAAAATGCAGTAGGTTATATTGGATTTGATTTGACCGCAAAAAGCTTACATGTTGGCTCTCTTCTGCAAATTATGCTTCTAAAATGGATGCAGGTTTATGAACATAAACCTATTATTCTTTTGGAGGAGGAACAACTTTAATTGGTGACCCCTCAGGAAAAGATGAGACCAGAAAAATAATTGAAGAGAATGATGTAAGCCAAAATGAGATTGGGATTTTAAAAGTATTTAAAAAATTTCTGAATCTTGATAAGAGTAAGATAATCATAGAGAATAATGCAAACTGGCTGAAAGATCTAAATTATATTTCCTTCTTAAGAGACTATGGAAAACATTTTACCCTGAATAGAATGCTAACATTTGACTCTGTAAAATTAAGATTAGACAGAGAGCAGCCTCTTACATTTTTAGAGTTTAATTATATGCTGTTTCAGGCATATGACTATCTTGAATTATTCAAGAGGCATGGTTGTAAAGTGCAAATGGGCGGCTCTGATCAGTGGGGTAATATTATAAATGGTATCGAGTTGATCAGACGAACATGCAAAGATGAGGTATATGCCATAACCACGCCACTAATTACATCAGCATCAGGCGCTAAAATGGGAAAAACAGCCGATGGCGCCATTTGGCTAGATGAAGACCTAACAGATCCCTATGATTTTTGGCAATTCTGGAGAAATACTGACGATAAGGATGTAATTAGATTCTTAAAACTTTTTACAGAAATATCAATGGCGGAGATAAATAAATTATCTAAACTCAAAGGCGAGGAAATTAATGAGGCTAAAAAAATCCTAGCTAACGAACTGACTAAAAATACTCACGGTGAGGAGATTTCTGAAAAAGTGTATAATTCTGCCTTGGAAACCTTTGAAAAGAAGGTAATATCAGGAAATCTCCCCGTCAAAATATTAAACTCTAGTAGTTTTTCTGATGGCTACGGGCTCCTAAGTATTCTAGTTGAGGTTGGGTTTGCAAGTTCAAACAGTGACGCAAGAAAATCGATACATAATGGCGCTGTAAGGCTAAATGATATTAATCTTAACGATCCATCTAAAATTTTTTCAAGTGAGGAAATTAATGGCTCAAAATTATCCTTTGGAAAGAAAAAACACCTGCTTCTCCGAATAAATAACTAATCATAATCAAAAGCATCCCTAAATATACCTGGGGCCAATAGTCCGGTGGGATTTACAATTAGAAGAGTGTTCTCACCCCAAGACTCCCTTGCAATCTGAAAAGGAAGTGAAAACATACAATTATCATCGCCTCCTGTTAGAACTGGACCAAATATTGGGATAGTCCCAAATGATGCATTCAATTCATATTCCGGGCAATAAGTACCAGGTAATTTTAATGTACCCGTCTCATTATTTAATTGACCACTCAGTTGAAACTTTACGTTTTGACCAAAAAGCTCCGCTCCGTCGATAAGAAGTGTTTCGTCTATAATTCTATATCTTGCCCTTGAATCAAATTGAACTCTGTTGATGTCAATCAATTCACTTGGGCTTGACTCCACAAATAATCTTGCTAAATACTTATCATTATAGATATCAATATTTTCAATAAATACTTCACCGCTCATATTATTGATATTTGGACCAGTGGCTCGTAGTTGTAAATTGCCATTAAAACCATTCTGATATAGCCCCAAGAAGCCTAAAAAAGCACCCGCATCTGCAGTATTTACACCTAAGTCCGCTGGCAAATCTTCTTCTTGTAAGGTATATTTAACTTCAATTCGTTTACTGGTATCTTGATTAAAAAAACCATCCAACTGCATCCGATTAAGTTTTTTATTTTGCACAATGATTTCACCTGAAAGTAGTCCAATTTCTCGATTATTACCAATCACCTTATCAATGTTTAAGATATTCAAGCGCATATTTGGTAAATTTTTCAAAATATTATTATCATCTCTCTCTCGAGAAAATAAATTTTCTTGGATGAAGCCCGATAAATCAGCTTCTTTTGCGATCACCTCGGCTATTAAAATATTATTTTCAACGTATCCAATTACCTGCGCATCTGAAATATCATCAGATGATAAATTGAGCACTTCAAAATCTACTAAATCCCAATTGTTTGTGAGGGAGTTAAAAGATCTTTTCAATTCCAGTTCAAAAACAATATTCTCCGCATCATACTCAATCTTATATTTCGCAATTCCATCATTAGTAGGTTTGTCAACTATAAATCTAACTTCAGCCCTCTCATTGGTAAGCTTCGTATTTCTAAAAAATGGGTATAAAATACTTACATTTGTTAAGTCACTTGCGATGCTTACTTTATCAAAAGAGTTGATATCTAGACTATCGATATCTGATAGGGGTAGTACAATATTTACCTCTGTTGGTATCCTACCTAATCCAGTAATGTAATCTGCTAAAGCAGGCTGGAGTATGCTCAATTCTGTTGGGCTGGGCTGCGCTTCAATTGCTATCTCCAATTTAGGCTCTGTAGCCGAGATATCAGCGAGAATATCAAATTGAGATTGTATCCCACTAATATTAAACTCACCAGAAGAGCTTATTTTTGAATTCTCAATCTGAAAAACAGCAAGTGGCGAAATAAACACATTTTCATTATCAAGCCTAAATGAGAATTGTTCAACTTCAATATTTGACTTCAAATCTTGACCAAAACTGGGTCCAGTAGCTGTAGGAAACACAACATTTGTAGCGATGTTAGCTTTACCTGATATCCTTGACTCAACTGATTTTAACTTTTCAGGATCAATACCTAAATATGTTAAATAATCAACGCAGACATTAAGCTCGCACTCTGCGTTTATGTCAAATGAAGCAATACTTTTTTCGCCAATAATATTAATCTCACCTGAAGTTTGTGTTATTTTTGCTAAGCCTTTTTCAAGCGCTAAATTTCCATTGAAAATTTCAGCTAATATTTTCCCTTCATTGAGCATTATCGATCCACTTCCTTCAGAGATTTTTGGGTGACCTTTGTAGTAAGAGAATTCAGAGTCCCTGAACTCCAACCGCATATCAACTGAGGAATTACCCTCTCTATCAGTCATCCTATTCAGTGTCAACTCATCTATAGATCCTGAAAATACATTTTGACGAAACCAATTAGTGATATTATTTTCATTCACTAAAGAAAATAATTCTTTGACATTTTCAACATTTGAACTTTCAATCATGATTTCAATTTCTTTATGATTTGCAAGCTCTTCTTCTCTCATACTTACCTTTCCTTCGCTGAGTTCACCGACTAGTTCTTGAAAATTAATTTTATTATTTACAGGATCAACATTCACAGTAACGCTCGCATTGTTAACTATTTGCTGCCCTCTCTTAAAAAGGCTTAGGCCCGAAAGGTAGGCATCAAATGTAAATATTTTTCCTCTACCATCATAATTTAATCTAATTATCCCTTTGGTGTTCACGCTAAAATCATCATGCTTTATTTGTATCTCATTAATATCTACCTGCTCCTCGGAACTGATATAGGAAATGCTAAAATATGCATCTTTAATATTATGAATATTGCGTTTTGAGTATGGCAGGTCTACTGCAAAGCTGCCTGCACCAATGTTTAAATCTAAAGTTGAGTCAATTATCCTTCCTAATTTATTAAAATTAAGATTGAGACGTCCTGATAGATTCCCATCATAAATATAATCATAAGACTCTGAGTTGATACCCGCCATAAACTCATTTATGTTTATATTCTTAAAAACTATGTCTGCATTCGTAATACTATTCTCAGTATTATGATTTAATAAAATTTCTACATTTTTAGAGCCTACAGAAGAGTCCTTGATATATTTAAATTTCAAGTCCCGAGAGCCATTAATTAATTCTGAGCTAAGTGATACATTGTCCAGATTAACTTGCTGGTCGGTTGACTCAATCGAAATAGATCCATTCTCGAAACTTAAAGTGTTATTCGCATTTTGCTCAGCATCATTATTTTGTAGTGCAACATTTACAGCACTGAGTATATTTTGATAAAAATGACGAGATGTGACTGCCTGATCTCCAAATTCTAACGCATCAATATAGGCCACCGGATTTTGCTCATCAATTATATCCTCGCTATCTAAATTTGTTCCAAGGTCCTGCAGAAGAATTTCTAGATTTACATCAATTTGAGGATCATAAATTTTAATGTTATTAAAATTTTCACCATTAAATAATTGGGTCATTGGGCCTAAAAACGAACTCAAAAATCCATTCTTAAGTTCTGTATTTGCAGCACCAATAGATATACCGCTTCGATCACTTTTTATTTGCATCCCTTCGAGTAATACCGATATTTCTTGATTTTCTGATTTCGATAAAACAATCTTTTCGAAATCAAATTTGAGTCCTGAATAATTTTGATTTAAGTACCCTTGGACTTGGGAGCTTATAAATGTGACATCAAGAGCACCAGACTCAAGTTTACTGTCCAACCATGACTTGAAAATAAGGTAAGTTGATAATATGATTGCAGCTAGGATGCCCATAAAATAGGATAGATATTTAAAAACTGGTCTTAACTTCATGAAATATTTCGAAACCTACAAACAAAAAATATTATTAGTTTTAGACTTAACAATCCTTGTAAAATTAACTTAATGTAATAATATTAATATAGATATCTAAATATTTAGTTATCTTATCTTTAATTCTCACTAAATAATGCAGGGGTCAGTAATGATAAACGAAGGTGATAATGCAATAAACTTTAACATGCCAATTGATGATGAAAACTTTATAACACTTGATTCATATCCTGATAACAATATCATTCTCTATTTTTATCCCAAAGATGACACGCCCGGTTGCACAAGAGAGGCTATTGATTTTACATCCCACATAAATGCATTTAAGGAATGCAAAACAATAATCATAGGAGTGTCTGCAGACTCAATATCTAAGCATAAAAAATTTATTGAGAAACACCAACTTGAAGTTACTCTAGCTTCCGACGAAGACAAAAAGGTTTGTGAAGACTATGGGGTTTGGATTGAGAAAAGTATGTACGGTAAAAAGTTTATGGGCATTGAAAGAGCGACCATATTGATTGATAAAAATCGTAAAATTAGGAAAATTTGGCGTAAAGTAAGTGTTACCGGACATGTCGAAGAAGTATTAGAGGCTGCACAAAATATCTAAGCTTTAAAGTAATTCTGTCAGAGCTGACTCAAGGAAGCCGTCTATATCTCCATCGAGTATTGCTTCAGGATTGGAGCTCTCAAGTTTAGTCCTTAGATCTTTTACTTGACGATAGGGATGCAAAACATATGAACGAATTTGATGCCCCCATCCAATATCAGACTTCTCCATATTTGCAATATTGGCAGCTTCTTCACGCGCTTTTATTTCAGCCTCATAGATCTTTGCACGTAACATATTCCACGCTGTTTCTTTATTTCTATGCTGCGATCTTTCATTTTGACATTGAACAACGATACCTGTTGGCAGGTGGGTAATGCGTACCGCGCTATCTGTAGTATTAACATGCTGCCCCCCTGCTCCACTCGCTCGGTATGTATCAATCCTTACATCTGATTCTGAAATTTGTATATCAATTTTATCATCTATTATTGGATAAATACTGACAGAAGCAAAGCTTGTGTGTCTTCTAGAGTTTGAGTCAAAGGGAGATATTCTAACCAATCTGTGTACACCATTTTCTTGTTTGAGCCAACCGTGAGCAAATTTTCCGCTAATCGAAATTATTACACTTTTAATACCCGCCTCATCTCCATCATGCATACTAATTTGAGTTGTTTTGTATCCTTTTTTCTCGGCCCATTTTAGATACATTCTTAATAACATACCGACCCAATCTTGACTCTCAGTACCACCAGCCCCAGCATGTATTTCCAAATAGGTGTCATTTGAGTCAACCTCCCCGGAAAATAATGTTTCTATGTACTTTAACTGGACTTTTTTTTGTATCTCAATGATATTTTTTTGCGACTCTTCTAATAAATCTAGATCACTCTCATCAAGGGCTAATTGATAAATGTCCATGGAGTCTGAAAAAGATACCTTTAATAGTTCATAGTCGTTTAAACATTGCTCGAGATTTTGTCTTTCTTGCATTACCTGCTTGGCATTTTCAGGGCTGCCCCAAAAATTTTCATTTTCAATCAAGTTATCTAATTCTTTTATCCTTTCTTGAGCGGTTCCTAATTCAAAGACCCCTCCAAGTCAATTTTAGTTTATTATCAATGTCTTGTGTAATTGTCTTAAAATCAAAATCCATAAAATCATCCTCTTAAAAAAACTCCCATACATAATTGTCTGTGTAATTATATCGACTGCCTGTGTTTTTGTTTATTTGTTGCGCATTAATTTCATCTGGGATTAAAAAATCACTCAACTGCATTTTATTCAATAGATCTAGTGAGCCTGCAGCAATGTCATTGATAATAGTTATCAGATGATCTTCCTTTTGTAAATTAACACCAGAGATAATAGCAAAAAAAGCAACATTACCTGTAAATTTTAAATAAAATAATTTATCTTCATTTTGGTGGTAATAAGAGCAATTACCTGGCTCCGCATATATATTATTTTTACTTATATCTAATTCCTCCATATTGCAAAACAAGCTTTTAACTTTGAAGGCATTCTCACTTATTGGAAGATTCACATTACCATCATCTTTATGTAAATAAATTTGATTCCCATTCATGTCATCAATCTTGTCAACATAATATGTTTCGAGTAGTGATCCATCTGCAAGAATTGGAATGAATAATGATAAAACGTCATCTAAGTTCAATTCTATTTTTTCATCCCAATTATAGGTAATTTTACCTCCTTGCATTTTATCTTGAAGATACCCTAATAAATATTCCTCAGCGTTACCTTTCAAATTTTTATCAGCCACAGCGGCCCTTGAGCTGAATAATTTTCGTACTGTGACAAGACTCGGATATGTATCTGCAGTGTCAATACTTGTGGAGAGTAACTTTTTATTTAAATCTATTCCCGAGTCTATGATGCCGCCAAAATAAATAGGTCTCAATATTGATCTCTCATTTATATTGATTTTATAGTATTTTATATTTTTTTGACTGTCTTGAATGTCAACTAAGGTTCTGCCAGAAATTAGGGATATGATTCTAACATCAGCTAGTAAATCCCCCTGATTTTGTATTTCTTCGAGCTTATTGATCTGGTCACTAACATAATCTGTTGCATTTTGATTAATGGTTAAGAAGTAAGTGAGACCGTAATTTCTGTCTGTATTCGCATCAAAGTAAAGATTACTCTGAACTTTATCTGCAATACTTTTATCCAAAAGGTTTGGTTTATTGTATAAATCCTTATCAACGTAATTAATTTCTGAACCTTGCATGATCTGAGCCACTAGTTTTGTTATCACACCATTTTCTGCCATTCTATCTAGAACCCAATCCCTTCGTTCTCTGATTGCTTCGTAGTTTTCTTGAGGATCATAATTACTTGGCGCTTTTGGAAGAGCAGCTAAAAGAGCCATTTCTTCAATATCCAATTCATTTAGGGTTTTTCCAAAATATTTCTCAGAGGCCGCAACTACACCAAAGGCGCCCCTGCCCAAATATATTTCATTTAAATATAATTCTAGTATTTTGTCTTTTGAGAGAGATCTCTCTAATTTAATAGCATAAATAATCTCTTTCGACTTTCGCGCAAAAGTCCGTTCATTATCGTTAAGTAAATTTTTAATTAATTGTTGGGTTATTGTTGAGGCGCCAATTAACCTGCTGTTGTCGCGCACAAACAAATAGTTATAAATATTCTGTGATGTTGCCCTGATAATGCTTTTAAAATCAAATCCTGGATGATCGTAAAAGCTTTTGTCCTCGGCAGATATGAATGCGAGCTTCAAATATTGTGGTATATGCTTATCTGTAACATAAATACGGTGAACATCATATTCTTCTGCAATTAAAACCCCGTCTTCTGAAAAAAATCTGTTTGCACTGGTCGGTTGCGTTTTTAAGATATTCTCGAAAGCGACTGTATCTTTCGTATAGTAAAAATACATGAAGATTAGCGCAATAAAAAAACTAAAAGCCGCCAGTATAAATAAACTGAATAAAGCCGTGATAAACTTTAAAAACAATTTTATCCTCTCCTCAAGATACTAAAATTTAATATTAAATAAATCTTCTTGCTAAAATATCAAAATTATCAATATAATATCAATTATTATATATATTTATAGAATCATAAATAAATTATTGTAAGAGATTTTATTATGTTAAATATACATCCAAACAAGCATGAAAGAGCCTCATCAAGGCTCGGTTATATTTATCATAAAAACCCCATAAATTTAATAGCGCTACCAGAACATAGTATTAACACGAACAAACTAAAGCTGACTTGTGCTACAATCAAAAGGAATAAAAGATGCCAAATCGAATGCTCATCGACGCAAATCACGATGAGGAAACTAGAGTCATTGTTCTCAGTAAAGAAGGTAAAATTGAAGAATTTGACATTGAGGCCAAAGATAGAAACCAAATCCGTGGCAATATATACTTAGCAAAAGTTACAAGAGTAGAGCCATCACTACAAGCTGCATTTGTTGAATACGGTGGTGACAGGCATGGTTTTCTTGCCTTTAATGAAATCCATCCAGATTATTATCAAATACCAACCTCTGAGAGAAAAAAGCTGCTTGATGAGGAATCAGAATTAGTCAAAGATAGTGATGCTAATGAAGATATTGACGAGATTCAATCTGATGTATCTGAGGACATTATTGACCAAGAAGAGTCCAACAGAAACACCAAACACAGAAAACGATATAAGATACAAGAAGTAATAAAAAAAAGACAAATCATACTCGTACAAGTCACAAAGGAGGAGAGAGGTAATAAAGGCGCCGCATTGACATCATATATTTCACTAGCAGGCCGCTATTGTGTCTTAATGCCCAACACCGCAAAGGGAGGCGGAATATCTCGTAAAATATCAGATATCAAGACAAGAAATAAAATCAAAGCCTCGATAGACTCGCTCAAGATTCCAGAGGGGATGGGGGTCATAATTAGAACCGCTGGAGCTCAAAGGACTAAAACAGAAATTAAGAGAGATTTTGAATATCTAACTCGTTTGTGGCAAACGATTAGGGACCTAACCTTGAATTCCTCAGCACCGGAACTAATTTATGAAGAAGGCAGCCTGGTTAAAAGGTCAATCAGAGACCTTTACAATAAAGATGTCGATGAAATTATAATTTCTGGTGAAAACGCATTTCTTGAAGCGAAAAACTTTATGAAAATGCTTATTCCAAGCCATATTAAATTTATAAAAAAATATTTGGATGCCGTCCCCATTTTCATTAAGTATGATGCAGAGGCAGAGCTAGATAATATGTTCCATGAAAATGTAAGACTTCCGTCGGGAGGGTACCTCGTTATCAATCAAACGGAAGCGCTCGTGGCCATTGATGTAAACTCAGGCAGGTCCACAAGAGAACACAATATTGAAGATACTGCACTAAGAACAAATCTTGAGGCTTCAAATGAAGTGGCACGACAGTTGAGACTTAGAGACTTAGCTGGTCTTATTGTCATCGATTATATCGACATGGAGGAACGTAGAAATAATAGATCAGTTGAGAAGCAACTAAAAGATGCACTGCGAGCAGATAGAGCAAGAATACAAGTTGGACATATAAGCCAATTTGGATTAATGGAGATGTCAAGACAGAGAATGAGATCTTCACTTTTGGAAAGAGCAGGATCAATTAGCTCTCAGTCCGTACAAATCAT
>MDTB01217438.1_pt1 | contig 14696 bp, 12 predicted proteins | sample 811161 | NCBI WGS metagenome assembly MDTB01 (sample SAMN05326650, study PRJNA326480) | marine metagenome | isolation source: seawater | place: Mediterranean Sea | collected 2009
CTAGTTTTTGGAAGAATAAAAATGTACTTATTACAGGACATACTGGATTTAAGGGGTCATGGCTTACCTGTTGGTTGCACAAGAAAAAAGCAAATATATTTGGATACGCATTAGATAATAAAAATGAAAATTCTTTGTATCAACTTCTTAAAAAGAAAATAAAAATAGTTGAAAAAAAACAAGATATAAGAAATGCTGTAATTTTTCAAAAATATATTAATCATTCTAACCCTGATATAATCTTTCACTTAGCAGCTCAACCATTAGTCAGAGATTCTTATTTACATCCAATTGAAACTTGGCAAACTAATACTTTCGGTACTATAAATTTATTAGCCTCATTAAAAAAAATTAAGAAAAAATGTGTAATTATTTTTATAACTACTGATAAAGTTTATAAAAATACCTCAAATAAAAATTATGCATTTATTGAGACAGACCAGCTAGGAGGAGTTGACCCATATAGTAGCAGCAAAGCTGCATCTGAATTAGCAATATATAGTTGGGCTAAAGGATTATATCATAATAAAAATTTTAAAATTGGTGTGGCTAGAGCAGGAAATGTTCTAGGTGGAGGAGACTGGGCAAATGATAGACTAATGCCGGATATAATAAATGCATTAGAAAAGAACAAAATAATAACAATTAGAAACCCTAATGCCACAAGACCCTGGCAACATGTCCTTGATTGTTTGTCAGGTTATATGTGTTTGGCAGAGTATATGTATAAAAACAATAAGTCAAAGTTTGACATATATAACTTTGGACCAAATAAAAAAAATATCAAAAATGTTCAAACTTTACTAAAGGTTGTCTTAAAGTATTGGCAAGGTAATTGGCGAAGTATATATATGAATGATAATAAATTTGAAGCTGAAAATTTAGTACTTTCAAATTTGAAGGCTAAAAAAAAATTAAAATGGAAACCTCTTTTAAATTTAAATAAATCAGTTGAATTAACAATCGATTGGTATCTTAAAAAAAATACGGGATTTGAGAAAACTTTAGAGCAAATAAACTACTATGAAAATATTGCAAGAAAAAAAAAATTATGAACTAAAATATATTTAATTTTGGAATAGCAATTATAAATTTTACTTTATAATCAATAATACTATTAACTTCTTCATAAATTTCATTTTTCAAATTCCAAGGTAATATAAAAATATAATCTGGTTTAATTTGTAAAAGCTTTTCTGGACCATAAACAGGAATATGCGTACCCGGTAATAACTTTTTTTGCTTCATTTTATTTTTATCAACAGTAAAAATAATATTTTTAGCCTTAATATTGCAAAAGTTTAAAAAAGTATTTCCTTTAGCTGGCGCACCATAAGCTACTATCTTTTTTTTTTTTTTACTAGCATTATTAAAAAATTTCAAAGTATCAGCTTTAATTTTCTCTATTTTTTTTGAAAACTCTTTATAAGTTCTTAAATTGTATAATCCGAAAACTTTTTCCTCTTTTATTACATTGGAAACACTTGTACGTATTGAATGACTACTATTATTTTTGCATACAAATACTCTTAAAGACCCCCCATGAGTAGATATTTTCTCTATGTCAAAAATTTTTAAATCATACATTTTAAATAATTTTTGCAAAGGTTTTATTGACAAATAAGAATAGTGTTCATGATAAATAGTATCAAATTGATTTTTTTTAATTAATGAATACAGGTGAGGAAACTCAAAAGTTATAATACCATTACAATTAAGCATAGTCTCAAAACCCCATATGAAATCATGAAGGTCTGGTACATGCGCTAATACATTATTAGCGATAATTAAATCCGCTTTACCTCTAGTTTTTACTATCTTTTTAGCTACTGTTTTAGAAAAGAAACTGTCAATTGTATAAATATTCTTTTTTCTGGAAATTTCATTGCAACTTACCGAGGGGTCAACTCCTGAAACTTTAATATTTTCTGAAGAAAAGTTTTCTAACATAGAACCGTCATTGCTTCCTACCTCTAGAACATGAGATAAATTAGTTAAAGAAAACCTTTTAATAATTTTTTTACTATATTTTTTACAATGTTTCTTCCAAGTATTAGAATATCCTGAATAATATAAGTAATTTTTATTAAAAATTTTTTTAGGGTTAGCTTTTTTCGATAGTTGAACTAGATAACACTTTCTACATACTAAAGCTTTTAAAGGAAGAAGATATTCTTTTTTTATTTCTTTTTTATTTTTTAATAATGAGTTTGCAAGTGGAGATATTCCAAGATCTATTAATTCTATAAAGTCTTCATTATTACAAATTCTGCATCTAACCACAATAAACTCTAATCTTAATTTAAATTATTTAATAATAGTATTAATTAAAAAAATTTGGCCACATCAAAAATTAATCATTAATTAGCATAACAATTTAAAAAGGATCCGCAAATTAAATATTTTTAACAAAGAAAAATGCCTTTAAAGACTAACGAAGATAATATACTTAAAGTCCATAATCAATGTGGTAAAAGGACATCTTATAATCTGAAACATTTAATATTAGTTACAGCAGAGCAAAACAATATCTCTTTATCTCTTTTCAACCCTAAGAATTTACATATGGGTGTATAATTAGTAACTAACATGAAAAAAAATAAAAAAATTAGAAAAAAAATTTTTACAAAATATTTATTTTTTCAAAGAGATAGAAGATGAATACGTATATGCCAAAAAAAAGAATTATACTAGTTAATCACTAAATACTCTGGAGCTATTGGTAGCTTAGGTTATCTCAAAACCTGATGATATTGAAAAAATTAATAAAATAAATAGAAGACAAAATTTATAAACTTAAACAAATACTTATACAAATAATATTATTTATAATAAAATTCACTCAAATGAATATTATGCTCATTTAATATGTTAGCAATTTCTGAAACATCTTTTTTAGTAAAATGTTTTTTCCATTCAAATATGGAATTACTTCTTATAAATGATCCCTTTAAAAGCTTTTCTGCATGTATTGCCTTTTTAATACTTTTTTCCTCTTTTCTGACTTCTTCTTTACTACTAAATTGAACTGCTAATTTTATTTTATCTTGGTTTACAGGAATACCCAAATACAAAAGGACTTGATTTAACTGAACTTCAGGATATCTCAAAAGGTTTTCATAAGAAATTAAATGTACATCACCTCTAGTTTTTTGAATTTTTAAAAATTTTTTATAAAGAATAATGAAGTAGTGATGTATTCTTGCTCTAACGCATTCCATAATATTGGGAAACTGATACTTAACTGTGTTATTTTTACTAAAGAAAAAATACTGACTGACTAAATTATCCAGAGGATTTCTAAAAACGCATATAATTTTTCTTGACTTTGAAAATTCAATATTATCAGGCCAATGACTCATCATCATATCTTTATATCCTGCCTTCCAGATAGGATTATCCTTTTTACATTTTTTATATGATTGTAAATTAAAATAAACTCCTTCTCTTCTATTTGGAAAAATATTTTTATCTATATCCAAATGCATTGTTCTTGTCTTCTTATCATTATAAAAAATATATAAGTAATTTGTAATTAAAGCTCTCAAATAATTAGTTCCTGATTTTCTTATTGACAAAATTATTATAGTATCTTTTTCGAAGCTATAGCTGAAATAAATGTATTTAAAATATCTAAGAACTTTTTTAATCATTTTTTAAATTATACATAAAAAATATTTAAAATGTAAAAAAATATTAGACAAAAAAGCTAAACTTACTGTATTTTAAATTTTAAAAATTAAACTTTCTTTAAACTAATTTATAATGCTAGAAAAAAAAAAATATTTAAATGACCTTGAAGCGGAAAGTATATTTATCATAAGAGAAACTCTTGCAGAAGCTAAAAATCCAGTAATATTATATTCTATTGGCAAAGACTCTTCTGTTTTATTACACTTAATAATTAAGTCATTCTATCCTTCAAAAGTGGACATTCCTTTACTGCATATTGATACAGGATGGAAATTTTCTGAAATGTATAGTTTTAGAGAAAAAGTAGTAAAAAAATATAATTTAAATTGTATTATATACAAGAATAATGAGGGTGAAAAAAAAGGTATAAATCCCTTCACTTATTCTTCTAATGTTTATACTGACGTTATGAAAACTCAGGCTCTTAAGCAAGCGTTAGACAAATATAAATTTGATTTTGCTTTCGGTGGTGCTAGAAGAGATGAAGAAAAAAGTAGAGCAAAAGAAAGAGTTTTTTCTATAAGAACGGAACAACATAATTGGGACCCTAAGCATCAAAGACCAGAAATATGGAATTTATTTAATCTAAAAATACATAATAAACAAAATGTTAGAGTATTTCCACTGTCTAATTGGACTGAATTAGATATTTGGGAATATATTCATAAAGAAAAAATTTCTATATCATCACTTTACTATGCTAAAAAAAGGCCAGTAGTTTTAAAAAATAATACCTTAATTATGGTTGATGATAATAGAATGCAAATTAAAAAAAATGAAAAGATTATTAAGAAGTTAGTAAGATTTAGAACACTTGGCTGTTATCCTTTATCTGGAGCAATACAATCTGAAGCAAATACACTTAGTAAAATTATCGAAGAATTAAATCTTTCTAAAAAAAGTGAGAGGTCAGGCAGGTTAATTGATACCGACCAAACATCCTCAATGGAACTTAAAAAAACTCAAGGGTACTTTTAATTTGATTAAAAAAATTAATAAAATAGATACATTAACATTTATTACTTGTGGAAGTGTTGATAATGGTAAAAGCACACTACTAGGTAGAATGTTATTTGATAAAAAACTGATTAATAAGGATCAAGAAAAAGAAATTTTAAATTTAACTAATAAAAATTTTTATAAAAAATATAACCTTGATTATTCCCTTTTTTTAGATGGCTTAATAGCAGAAAGGGAGCAAAAAATTACAATAGATGTGTCTTATAAATATTTTAGAACTAAAAAAAGAAAGTTCATCATATGTGATGCACCAGGACATGAGCAATACACCAGGAATATGGTTACAGGAGCATCTAAAGCTGATCTGGCAATACTTTTAATAGATGCAAAAAAAGGTATCCTAGAACAGACCTTAAGACATTTACATATTTGTCACTTTTTGAGAATTAATAATATCTTAGTAATTATTAATAAAATAGATACGGTTAATTATAATCTTAAAATTTATAATAATATTAAAAATGAATTTGAACAAATTTCAAAAGAATTACACTTTTCTAAAATACATTACATGCCAACATCAGCTTTGTTGGGAGAAAATATTACACGTAAGTCTAAAAAAATAGCCTGGTATAAGGGTCCCAGCTTATTGAAATATCTTGAAAATGTTAAAATAAACAAAGAAAATATAAACGAAAATTTTATAATGCCTATACAATTAGTTCAAATTGATAAAGGAAATAAAAGAAGGTATCTAGGAAAAATTAGCTCCGGTAATATTTCAGTAAATCAAGATATTTTTATTCTACCAAGCAAACAAAAGAATACTATAAAAAAAATATTATTTTATAAAAAAAATTATAAAAAAATGTTTTTTGGAAATAGTATTTCTATTGAATTGAAAAAAGAAAATGATATTTCACGTGGGGATATATTAACAACTAACTTAAGTAAGTTTCATATAAGTTCAGATTTTGAAAGTAATCTAATTTGGTTAGATGACTCCATTGGCTACATTGGTAGATTTTATTCGGTTAAAATAGGAAACTCTATAGTTGGAGGAAAAATAACTAAAATAAAAATTATTAATTTTAAAAATGATCTATTTGTTGAGTCTCAAAAACTTAAAGCTAATAATTTGGCAAAAGTACATATTAAGTTAGAAAAACAGATTCCTATTTGTAAATTTGAGGAATGTAAAGATTTAGGGTCATTTATTTTGATTGATAGAATTACAAATAATACTTTAGCTGCCGGCATGATTAGTCTACCTATTTATTCAACGAGACATATATCCTATTCTGAAAACACTATTACAAGAAAAAAAAGAAATACTTTAAATGGGCATAGAAGTAAAGTAATATGGTTCACAGGTCTAAGCGGTGCAGGTAAGACAACACTAGCCAAAGAATTAGAAAAAAAATTTTTTTCAAAAGGTATTAGAACATATATATTAGATGGAGATAAACTCCGTAAAAGTATTAATAGTGATTTATCCTTTACTGAAACTTCTAGAATAGAAAATATCAGGAGAGCAGCTGAAATTTCTAAACTATTATTTGATGCAGGCATAGTAGTAATGACAGCATTCATTTCACCATTTAAAGCCGAAAGATTGATGGCAAGAAATTTGTTTAAAAAAAATGATTTTCTTGAAGTTTATGTTAAAGCATCAATTGAGACAGTTAAAAAAAGAGATGTCAAAGGTTTATATAAAAAAGCACAGCAAGGAAAAATCAAGAATTTCACAGGTGTTGATGCACCATATGAAGCTCCTGAAAATCCAGACTTATTAGTAGATACTAACAAAGATTCAATAAAAAAAACAGTAGGCTTTTTGTATAATCAAATAATTGAAACTATAATTTCTTAATATTAAACTAATAACCTTTCTAAAGCATTGCAGCTAAATAAATAATTTAAATACCATTTAATCTTGATAATATTAGTTCGTTCCATATTGTTTTTGAAGACACTGCAAAAAATATTCCTGTTTCAGTAGAACTTGTATTATATTTTATTTCAGCTCCTTGCTCATTTAATGTAATACCTCCAGCAGATCTAAGAATTGCATCTCCTGCTGCAATATCCCATTTACTAATACTATTTAAGCGTGCATATAAATCTGCTTTACCTTCTGCTAATTTACAAAACTTTATCGACGACGAAAAATGTTCTATTTGTATATTTTTTATTTTATTTAAAAATTCTTTAGTTTTTAAATCATAATTTTGAGATGCAACTATTCTCATATTATAAACATCATATTGAGAAACTTGGATTTGTCTTTCTACATTATTGTTCAATACGAAAGTTTTTCCTTTAAACCCATACCAAACTGTATTTGATGGTGGATGTGCTATAAATCCTAATATAGGATTTCCTTGATGTATCATAGCTATATTTATAGTATAACCTGTTCCATTTTTTGCAAAACTTTTAGTTCCATCTATTGGGTCTATTAGCCAATATCTATCTGTTAAAAAAGCACCTTTATTTAAATCTTTTTCTTCACTTACTACTGGTATATAAGGATAACGAGAAGAAAGGTTTTTTTGTATAATTTTATCTATTTTTTTATCAGCATCCGTAACTGGATAACCATCAAATTTACTTTCAACTTTAAAAGTTTTTAAAGTTAATACATATTCCATACATTCTTTAATTACATCCAATAAAAAATCCTTAAGTGAATTGTCAATTACAAACTTCATTAAATTATATTTTTTTTATAAATAATGTTTGTTGAATAAAAAAATTTTTTCATAAATTGTTCCTTCTAAATTATACTCAGGGTCCGTAATACTAGTCTTTTATTTTTCAATGTAATACTCCTATTTTTAATTATACAAATGCCCCTATATGAGGCACCCTATAACTCTTATTATTAAGACATTTTTCTATAATTATAACTCCGCTTAAAACTTCTCTATTATATAAATTTATTATGCCTGCATGGAATAAGTTTAATTAGTATACTAAAATTTATAAGACAATAATAATATATTAAGATTAATTAATAATTACAAAAACATTTTGAGCTTTTCAAAGATATTAATTTTAAGTATCTAATTTATTACTGTACTTAATTTAAAAAGCTTTTTAGGTTAAAATAATATTATTAATAGATGGTCTTTTATTTAAAAAGAAAGCGTAGATCAAATTTCTATTTTGAAAAATTGCTAAAAGGTAACATAAATTCTTAATAAATTACAATAAATATATATTCATAAGGAATTATGTTTCTATTAATTTGTTATTATAAAATTTAAAGTTATAAAAAATTTAAATTATTTCGCCAACACCAGCATTACTATTATAGTAAATAATTTAAAATAAATTAAACCTTGTATTGTATAAATTTTTTTATCTTGGCCTTTAAATTATCAAATAAATAAGCTTTATTTATAATAAAACACGTTACGTTATATAAACTATTATTTTGAAATCTTGTCCGAACACTTTTTTGAACATCAACCATACTAACTGCATTACATCCTAATACCCGCATTTGCTTTTTATTTAATAAGCCTATATTGCTACTCCATATTTGATAAGGCGTAACTATCTTTTGACCTAAAATATTACTATTGTAAAAATCCATTAAAATAACACTTCTATCTTTTCTCGAGGGCAAAGATGGACCATGAAAACCTCTATCATCAAAAAGCACTAAATCACCCTTTATACCCGAACACACTTCAACCTTATTTTGGATGTCTTCTTTCATTGAATTAGGATATGAATTAAGTTTCTGGCCATAGGGTGATTTTAATTTATGAGATCCAATCGAATAAGAAAATGCTCCCTGCGAGGTATCATGTAAATAAAGAATCCCTCCAATACCCAATACATTATTAAGGTCTGTTTTTGATAGTCCTTTTTTAATTTCCTCTGACTTTTTCCAGCTAATAGAAAAATCACTATGTAATGGAAAGTAATTATAATTTGTAGCTTTATCTTTTTTTGCATCAGCTTCAGCTAAAATACAATCTGCCCCCATACACTTTTCAATAATTTTTATTAACCTTAAATCTAATAAAACTTTTACAGCCGGCTCACCTAAAATAAAAGGATTTAAATTAAACCTATAGTAGGCGGTTCGAGAGTAGCCAAATACACCATTAACCGCTGGTTTATTGAAATACTTATTCCACTCCAATATTAATTTTTCTATAATATTTTTATCATAAAAATTTCTTAACAATACCACTCCATCTTCTGACATTGCTTTTTTAATTTTATTAATATCCTTATATTTTTTATAATCTATAATTTTAAATTTATGTTTCATAATAAAAAGATATTTAAAGAGTTATTAAAAAGCAATCCATATAATTACAATAAAACTTTAATGGTTTAATTGTAAACATTATACTTTTTTAAAAATTTTATGTAGTTATATTTCAGAAACTAAATTATAAAAATTTTCTTACTTTTTTTAAATGATTTAAAATATATTCTTTTTCAGTATTTGTTAAGTAGGCATGAATAGGTAAACTTATAACTGTTTTTGATAACTTTATTGAATTAATCAAATCTATATTCTTATTGGTATATTTTTTGTAAGCGGGCTGCTTATGCATTGGAATTGGATAATATATCATAAAAGGAATGTTTTTTTCTTGAAAATAATCAACTAATTTATTTCTTTTTTTAACTATCAGCGTGTACTGCGCCCAAGCAGACTTTGTTTGTTTAGGTAATTTAGGCACTTCATAATATGCCTCTAGTTCGGAATTAAAAAGCTTTGCATTTTGTTCTCTTTTATTTAATTCCCAATCAAATATTTTCATTTTTGCTAGTAATACTGCAGCCTGTATTGTATCTAATCTAGAATTCAGACCTATTTTAGAAATTTTATATTTTGAAGTAGACTTACCGTGTGCTCTTAAACTAATTAATTTATTTTTAATAATTTTGTTTTCTGTGAAAATAGCTCCTCCATCACCATAACAGCCCAATGGTTTTGCAGGGAAAAAAGATGTGCAAGTGATTGATGCCAGATTTCCTACTTTTTTTTTGTTAATTGATGCCCCAAAACTCTGAGCAGAGTCTGCAATAACTTTAACTTTATATTTATTTGAAATTTTCTTCAATTTTTTATAGTTTGCAGGTAATCCAAATAAATCAACAGCAATTACTGCCTTTATGTCAATCTTACCTTTATTATCTTCTAAAATTTTTTCTAATTGTTGGTAACATAAATTAAATGTTTTTTTTCCTACATCAACAAAAATAGGCGTTGCCCCTGTAATCAATATGGCTTCTGCAGTAGCAGGAAAAGTAAAACTTGGGCAAATAACGTAGTGACCTCGTCCAATTCCATAAGCCAACAATGATAATATTAAAGCGTCAGTGCCACTAGCACAAGTAATACAATGTTTTGATTCAGTATAAACTTCCAAAGTTTTTTCTAATTGTTTTACTTCAGGCCCTATGATATATTTTGAATGCTTTAAAACCTTTTTTAAATAAGAGTCCAGTGTGTTCGCAATTTTTTTTTGCTGCAATTCCAAGTCAAGAAAACTAATTTTATTCATACTATATTTTTTTAATTAAATTATCATTTTGAATTAAATACTCTTGTCCTGAATGACGACAAATAAGATCCTTATCTAGTCTAACCCCAAACTCCGAAACCCAACCTATTCTTTTTGCTGGATTACCTACCATTAAGGCATAATTTTGAACATCTTTAGTAACTACAGCTCCTGCACCTATAAGTGCAAACTTTCCGACACTAATACCACAAATTATTGTAGAGTTAGCTCCTAAACTCACTCCATCTTGAATATATGTTTTTTTAAATTCGTTTTTTCTATTTATAAAAGCTCTAGGATTTATCACATTTGTAAATACGCAAGATGGTCCACAAAAAACATTTTTACCTAATTCTACGCCTTCATATATTGATACGTTATTCTGAATCTTACTACCTTCTCCTATTTTAACATTAGGTCCAATCATAACATTTTGCCCTAATATACATTTGTCTCCTATTATACTGCCAGACATGATATGACAAAAATGCCAAATCTTTAAATTACTACCTAACTCTACGCCACTATCAATATAGGAACTTTCATGAATAATATTCATATCACCATTTCTTCAATTTTTCTTTTGCTAATTCTAAAACTTTTAAAACCGCTAAACCTTCTTTAGAAGATGAGGGCGGCACAATATCATATTTAATCCAATCAACAAAAGCTTTACATTCTAAATATAAAGGCTCTTTTGAATAATCAAAAGCTATTTTCTTTCCTTTCATTTTATTAATTACTGGAATATTACCATCCCACCTCACATCATGACCATAAAATAATAGTTTATTTTTATTGTCAAGAACATCTGCAAAAACTAACATTCCTTTATTTCCAATAATTACTAACCTTTGGTCTTTGTAAGGATGTAACCAAGACACAAAAATATGAGCTTTCACCTTATTTCTAAATTTTATTAAAGTAATAGTAGTATCCTTTACCTTTTTATGTAAATAGCTTCCACCAAAAGCCTCTACAGTAGATATTTTTTCATTTACTAAATTTAGGATCATAGAAATATCATGTGGAGCAAAAGACCACAAAACATCTTCTTCTTTTCTAAGTTTTCCCAAAGATAGTCTGTTGGAATATATATATCTAAGCCTACCTATACTACCTTTATCAATCTCTTCTCTTAATTTGTTATAAGCTGGATGATATAATAACAAATGACCTACCATAAGTTTTAATTTTTTTTTTTCTGCAATTCTTTGTAATTTTTTTCCATCTTCATACTTTAAACAAAGAGGTTTTTCTACGAAAACATGTTTTTCTGATAGAAGTGCTTTTTTTACTAAATTAAAATGTGACTTTGCGGGGGTAGAAATTACAACTGCTTTTATAAATTCATTCTTAAGTATGCTTTTATAATCATTGTTAAAAGATACCTTAGGAGCTATGTCTAAAACTACCTTTTTTCTTCTCAGGTCATTATCTACAACTGCTTTAAGAACTCCCAGCTTATAAAAGTTTCTTATTAAATTTATACCCCAATAACCTGCTCCTATTAACCCTATACCTAAACTTTTTTTCATAAAAACTATATTGATTTACTTATACTGAATAGTACTATTAATTTAATTTAATTAAAACTCAATATTTAATAAACTGATATAATTATGATAAATAGTTTGCATTTAGACATAGAAAATGGATATGGTGGATCATCAAGAAGTTTATCTTTCTTCCTTAAATACATAGATCAACGTATTATTCAGCCGGAGGTGTGGATTGCTAGAGAAGGACCTGCATTAAAAAGAAATAAAAAAAATAAAATTCAATGTAGAGTAAATAACAACATAAAATATTTAATTCCTGTCAAACAAAAAAATATTTTAAACTTTATTATCTCAATTCCTAAAATACTAAAACTTATAAAACTAGCTAAACAACTTTTAAAGCATGATCATGACATATTACATTTGAACCATGAGGGATTATTATTTTTAGCTTTTATCCTAAGGCTTAATGGATATAAGAAAAAAATTATATTACACAAAAGAAGTATGTTTTTTATAAATTTTTACAGTAAAGCTTTTATAAAACTTACTAAGTACGTGGACGGAATAATATTTATATCAGAAAAAGAAAAAAAAAATTTTTTTGAATTAATAAAATACACAAACATAAAAAATCAAATAATTTATAACTCTTATGAACAAATTAATATAAAAAATATTACTATAAAAAAAAAAAAATTTTATAAAGCTATTTATCTAGGAACACTAAATTATTATAAGGCGCCAGATAGAATTATAGATTTAGCTTTCTTAACAAAAAAAAGAAAAATACCTATAAAATATGAAATATTTGGCAAAGAAATTAGAAGGAAAAGATTTTTTAACAGAAAAGAAATAGACTTTAGATACTTGAAAGATAAAATTGATAAATTAAGCCTAAGAGATACTGTTTTTCTAAAAAATCAAACAATGAATCCTAAACAAAAACTACTAAATTCAGATTTACTAATAAGGCCTTCTAGAAGAAATGATAATTGGGGAAGAGATATAATAGAAGCAATGTCTACTGGTACATTTATTATTTCTACTGGGAAAGAACGTATTTTTCTGACTCATGAAATTAATGGAATTGTTACGAGTAAATGGGATATTAAATATTTAGCTGATATTATATCATTATATCTTAAAAATAAAAAGAAGCTATATAATATAAAAAAAAATGCCTATAATTTTGCTACTAAAAATTTTAATGCAAAAAAAAACTCTCAAACTACTCAAAAATTTTTTTTAGAAGTTTTTTATCATTAATCTTTAGCTATTTGTCCATCCCAAGAAATATTTTTTTCTTCTAAGTAATTGGCGATATACCAGCTAATTGCACTGTAATGTTGTCTTTTATCTAAAAATACTTCTTTATAGGTCCAAGGTGCATATGATTTTAAATCATCAATAAAATATTCTAGGTATTTTCTTTCAAATTTATACCACTTCTCTTTTCCTAATAAAAAAAATATTAATTTAAAGAAGTATCTTATCAATTCTAAATCCCTAGGTATCTTTGCTTTAGGATTTATCTCTATATCTTGCCATACATTACCCCAATTTGATTTGCTAATACAATATTTATAAAGATTTTGGTTTAATTTAACTTTATAAGGTGCTTTTTCCCAATACTTAAGATATTCAAAATCCCATAGTGGCATTCTCCAATCAAACTTAAAAAACTCGTAATTTCTTACACCATTTATTACGTACTTTACCTGCCTGTTATAAAACTCTAAAGCTTCATATAAACCATACATATTTAACTTTTTTTCCTGTTTACCTTCAAACAAATAATTTATTTGATCTTTTAAAAGGGAAAAAATTATTTCTTTTTTCTTTTTTGTTATAAGCACTCCCCAATATTTATTATGTTTTAAAATATACTCCTGTAAAACTAAATTCAAGGAAGAGGAATTATTTAAAATTTTATTTGGTATATGGTTTCCAGTGATAAAATCTCCGCTTTGCCCATTTACTATGATAGCATCATCTTCTATCAGAATATTTTTTCTAATAGCTTTTAACATATAATATTCACCCATAAAATATATAGAGTTAAAATTGTCGCAGTACTTCTTATATTTTTGATACTCTATGCTTTCGTACGTTTCTTTTAGTGCCCTTTTGCTATAAATTATAGGTATCCATGGATAGTTCAAACGTTTTGCTATTTTATTAGCTATATTCATGTCAGTGGAATTTTTTTTACCATAGGTAACACAAATTACTTTTTTATAATTAAAATATTTTAAACCTGAAACTATAAATCTAGAGTCCCAACCTGCTGATAAAGGAACGATGATCTGCCTTTCTTTGCAGCTATTGATAAGTTTTAAAATTATATTTTTATTAATTTCAAATAACTTATTGGGATTAAAACTTACTTTTTTATAATGCCTCCAAGGCCTCCATTTAAAAAAATAATATACAGCTACTTTATTTCTATTAAGTAGTAAATATTCTCCAGCACATAAATTTTTAATTCTCTTGTATATAGTATTTTTATCAATTGTGTACCCTGACATAGCGAAGGCGGAACTTACTTTGTCATCAAGATCATTATTTTTAAGCTTCATAACCTTCTTTAGTTCAATTCCGTTATCAGATAAATATAAGATGTTTTTATGAAAAGAATATATTAACGGATAAGATGAGATTCTATCAACGGAGGCCAATAAACCATCATTATCTTTAATTATAATTGCAAAATTACCGTCCAATTTTTTTAATATTTTTTTAAAAGATAAAGTATCATAATTATTTATTATTTTTAATAGTTGTTGATCGTTATAATCATAGAAAAACCCTGATAAATAAATTTTTTTTTTTACCTTTTAAATAATATCTCCATGTTTTTTTAGATATAATAATTTTTGTTTTTATTTTTTTCATTAAATTAAGAACTTTTATTTATTTAAATAATACATATATCAAATTATTATTTTATTAAGTCCAATAAAAATACTAAATGAATTGTCAATCATGAAGTGTA
>MDTB01043360.1_pt1 | contig 14695 bp, 12 predicted proteins | sample 811161 | NCBI WGS metagenome assembly MDTB01 (sample SAMN05326650, study PRJNA326480) | marine metagenome | isolation source: seawater | place: Mediterranean Sea | collected 2009
ATTAGCTAGTTGAATATTCCAGTAATCACATTCAGGCGGGCGCAATAGAATACGCAGCGCTTGGTTATCAGCAAGCTCAAAATAACCGTAATTATATTGACAATTAGGATCCCCTTTAGCCATGCCTAATAACTCGGGTTTAATTTCGGTGATTTGATTCTTGCACTGCATAAAGTCATTGGTCCAGCCTAAGAATTGCTGTGTAATACCATGGACCATCATCGCTGGACGTCCCAGCATATTCTCTAACCGCTTAGCTGACATAGGCTGATCAAGACTATGAAGTTCGCCTGCGATAATATCGATAGATAAATCAGCCTTAGCTTCAATGCTTGGGTCTAACAAAGTCTGGCGGATGATAAAACTGTTTGACTCCTCGCAAAGCGGCAACCACTGCCCCTCATCCTGCTGGGGTGCTTGGCAACTGGCAATAACTGTAAAGTAACCCTGATCATCGATCTGTAAATCATTCTGATTTAAAAAACCTGTTGACTGCAAGCCTTCTGCTGTGCCTAACCGACCATGAAACGCACCAATATTAAATTGATAACAATCGTTTAAACGGCCCGATATTCGATAAGTTAAGCTGCCTTTTATTGGCACGCTGGCATAAACAAAGTCAGGGTTATCGGCACCAATACGAGTGGTTCGATACTGAATAGTGGGCGGTTTTAGTGAAGGGGGTTCAACTGCATCTTGAAGAGAATTGGCTAATAATCGAGCCAGGTAGCGAAAACCCTCGCTTCGCTCTAACTCATCTTCGGCTGAATTATCTACTACAAACTGACCGGCCGCTTTTAAAAGATCACAGAATTCGTTCCATGATTCGCCGCTAATGGCTTTTTTGATTATCGCTGATTCTTTTTCCTGATCAGACTTACTCATTACTATTTTCTCATTAATTTATGGATTTAAGATAACCCTGTTATTAGAGTGATTAATAAGCGACTAGGACAATTTAACCACTTTATTTTACTTAACCTTTATACAAGTTGTTAATGCCAAAAATAGCCTTATAGCTACCTAATTATATTCGTCTTTGATCTATACATTTAACATCAATGGTGTTTAAGCAATTAACAGCCAATGTTTCTATCGTAAGCCGAAATTGAAAATCGCTCAGAATCTGCTCTTAAATATCATTGCGATAAAGCCGTTTATATCTTATCTTAACTATTTTAAATTTGAGCATTCAGCAGTGGGCAATAGCCAATGGCCATTCAGTACTTTATCGCTTCAACGCTAACTTATAGACTACGACACGTAATCATTCCGACGTTGCTACCGCTGCTAATAGCCTGCCAGCCACCTTCAATTAACCCAGACAAACAGCTCTCTGATGATTTTCAACAATGGGGCCATTATGGCGGCGACCGTGGCAACAGTCACTATTCAAAATTAGCACAAATCAATCGTAGCAATGTTGGCGAGCTCGCGCTGGCCTGGTCTTACAGCAGCGCTAAACAACAACCCATTTCAGCCACTTCTGAGCTACAAATTAACCCTATCATTGTTAATGGCATTCTCTATGGCCGGAGTCCTCTCTACAATGTATTTGCCTTGCAGGCCGACACCGGTAAAGAGCTATGGACTCGACCCGCCGATACCGAACCGGTGGGTCTTTCATTTATGCGCGGGCTGAGTTACTGGCAAGACACCCAGCAACAGCAACAACGAATTTTATTTACCACCTCGCATTATTTGTTTGCCATTGATGCAAATACGGGTCTAGCAATTGGTGATTTTGGCGATAACGGTAAAGTAGACTTGCGAGCCGGTTTGGGTCGCGATATTAATAAAATTTCTGTCTACGCCCCCTCGCCTGGGGTGATCTTTGATGATCTGATTATTATAGGCACCGCAGTGAATGAAACCTTTGGTGCTGCGCCGGGTGACATTCGTGCCTATAACACTCTCACGGGAAAATTAGTTTGGCGTTTTCATACCCTTCCACATGAGGGCGAGTTCGGTTATGACAGCTGGCCAAAAGATCACTGGCAAACTGGCGGCGGCGCGAATGCCTGGGCGGGTCTAAGTGTCGATCATTCACGAGGGGTTGTCTATGCGCCAACCGGTTCAGCAACACCTGATTTTAATGGCTCAACACGAAAGGGTGACAATTTGTTTGCCAACACTATACTAGCCCTTGATGCGCGCAGCGGTGAACGGCTATGGCATTATCAAACCGTACACCATGACTTGTGGGATCGCGACTTAAGCTCTGCACCTACGCTCGCCACCATTACCGATCAAGGTCAAAAGCAAGATGTTGTGGTGCAAGCCTCAAAACAAGGCGTGCTTTATTTACTCGATCGAGACAGCGGAAAACCGATTTTTCCGATCGAAGAAGTGCCAACACCCGCCAGCCCTATTGCCGGTGAATACGCGTCACCGACACAGCCGAAAGTCACCTTACCGGAACCGTTTACACGTCAAGCGTTTACCCCCGACATGATCACCGACATTAATCCTAAAGCCCATGCCTTCGTTAAAGCCCAATACGATACTGCTGCACCCTTTGCCTATTTTAGACCACCGGGACTTCAGCCCAGCATTCTTTTCCCTGGCTTTTACGGCGGGGCGAATTGGGGCGGCGGAGCTTATGACCCTGAAACTAACCTTTATTATATTAACGCCATGGAAGACGCTAACTTAATCAACATGGTCGCGCTCGAACTGGCCAGTGATAATATCAGCGACCAAGGTAAACTGATATTCAAACAACATTGCAGCGGCTGCCATGGCGATCAACTACAAGGCTTTTATCCCTATGCGCCGGCGCTGGCCGACATTAGCCTAACCGGCAATAAATCCGATGCTATGGCCATTGTCCAATCAGGTAAGGGCCGTATGATGCCATTCAATTACCTTTCTAATGAAGAACAAAACCACGTCGTCGACTATCTATTTTCATTGAGTGAAAGCTTACTGCAGCCGACGTCAGACAATACGCCCAGTCATATTAACCCTGCATCGACTATTGACACTGCTCCAATTACAACAACAAAAACCACTTATGTCTTTGGTGGCTACTCGCCATTTGTCGATCAACGCTACTACCCAGCGGTTAAACCGCCATGGGGGACGTTGAATGCCATTGATTTAGCCACCGGTAAGCGGCAGTGGCAGATTACACTAGGAGAATATGCCGAACTCATGGCTGAAGGCATACCACCCACGGGCACGCGCAATTACGGTGGGCCTGTCGTCACTGCAGGCGGCCTACTCATTATTGCCGCCAGCAGTGATGAAAAGCTACGCATTTTCGATAAAACAACAGGGGAATTACTCTGGCAATATCAATTACCTAGCGCAGGTTATGCCACGCCAAGTACCTATGAAATCAACGGCATACAGTATATTGTTATCAGCTGTGGCGGCGGCAAATTAGGCACAGCTTCGGGCGATCAATACTTAGCTTTCGCTATACCGGATTCTGCGCAATAGATCCATTAGGTCTCAATGTACAGCTGTATTTAAGTCCTTAACATAAATAATTAGTAAGGCAAAAATTACCAGTTCTAAACAATAGGCAATCTTTTATTTGGTAGATTTTCGTATAATATTTTCGAAAAATAGGATACGAGAATGAGTAACGCAAACATCATCGCCAGAGACTTACCGCCTCCTTATCAAATAGAGAGTTCATTGCCGACCCGCTACCCTAGAGGATGGTTTTGCATTGGCGCTGACTACGAATTTTCCGGCGAGCCTAAGATGCTCAACTACTTTGGCACCTCGCTAGTCGCTTACCGAGGAGAAGACAGTAAAAAGCTGCATGTGTTAGACGCTTTTTGTCCGCATATGGGAGCTAACTTAGCAGACGGTTGCGTGAAAGGTGATTCTGTTATTTGCCCCTTCCATGAATGGAGTTGGGGAAGCGATGGTATTTGTGATGACATTCCTTACGCAAACTCAATCCCGCCGCGGGCCAGAATTAAAAGTTGGCCCACCATGGAAATCAACGAACTTGTTTATATTTGGAATGATCCTGATGGTGCCCCCCCCATTCCTGAGCAAGCCATTCCTGAAGATCCCACCGTACAAGAAGATGGTTGGACCCCTTGGGTGATTCGACGAGTACCTATTCCCAATAATGCTCGAGAACTTATTGATAATATGGCCGACAAAGCTCATTTTGGCCCAGTGCATGGTTTACCTGCCGTCGATAAATTTATTAATATTTGCGAAGGCCATACCTATACTCAAATTCAAGAAACCAATACTGAATACATGGGCAAAGCACAGTCCACTGCTACCTACTATGGCCCTGGCTATATGATCCATCACCAAAAAATGAGCGGCGGCTCTGTGATGGAGCAACATAATTTTATGTCCCTTGTGATGAATGTCCCTACCTCAATGGACAGCTTTGAATTTCTTGCTGGCTTTAAAGAGCGGATTCCAGAAGGTATGGAAGGTGATCGAGAAGCGCAAATCGCTTTCGTTAAAGAAAAAATGACGGAAGGTGAAGACCGAGGTGTTTTTGCCGATATGCGTATTTGGCAAAATAAAACCCCTATTAACAATCCGATTCTCTGTGACGGTGACGGGCCCGTCACAAGGCTGAGACAATGGTACGAGCAATTCCTAGTGCCAGTAGACCAAGTATCGGACAGTTTAAAACAAAGAAAAGTCTATGATAAAAGTGAGCCTCGTCTCGAATGGCCAGCCAATTTAGCCGCATACCAAGAAATGGCGGATGAAATGAGAAGCCTTAACGACTGATGATACTTATCCAATAAGGCTCACAACTTCTACCCCCTAATCTGGCAGTCTTGTAGTTCGAATTTAGTATTTGATAAACAATTAAGTTGCTGTTTTAAAACTGATAGCCAAGGGACAAATGTAGGGTTCTTGGCTCAAACACATGCGCATGTATATCTTTTGTGCCTAGGCCGGAAGCTTCGCTTGGTAAGCGAGATTGATAGTAGTAATCAACATCGTGATCGTCACTGTCGGTCAAGTTAAATACATCGGCCTTGAATACCCAGTTTTCTTGTTGATAGCCTAGACGAAGGTTCCAGATAGCACTGCTGTCTGATTCAACTGAACCGTCTTCAGTTAATGGACGTTCACCAAAGTAGCGAAACCGCAACGAACCAAACCACCCATTATCCACCTCGATATTCAAACCCACTTGTAATACGTGCTCGATAGCGCCAGGAATGTTATCGCCTTCACCTAGATCTTGTTCAAAACGAGCATCGCTGAAGGCGTATTCAAAGTCCAGACCCCAAGTTTCATTGATGGAGTAATAAGTGGCGATTTCTACCCCTTGCCTAACAGAGGCTCTATTAGCCTCAGTATTACCTGCGTCACCGACAAACAATAATTCACCGTCAAGATCAAGCGCCCAATTTAGTTATCACCAGTTGAATAGAAATAGCTAAAAATAGTTTTAGAAAATACATTTAATTTTTAGATGATAATAGTTATCATTAATCTATTCAATCAGCTTACGTATGGATTTTTAACTGTTTCGGAGTTCAACATGATCGAAATTGCAAAACTCTCTTTATTTATACTGTTTTTGACCAAAGCCTCAATCGCTCTTTCGATAGAGCTAGTCATTGGCACTGAACGGCTAGATCCAGGGATTACGTTTGTGTTTGAGGGGGCAATAAAAGACCACGTCATTCCTACTGCGCATCACTTGGCAGAAGATCAGACACATGTGCATATTGAAGCGAGAGCGAATTGGAGCGCCGACAAGGCGCCCAAGGGTGCCTCAGATGAAGGCTTTGTTGCTTACCTTAATATCTCGGCAACGGTGACTAATGAGGTCACGGGGCTCAGCACCTTTATTGATTTACTGCCGCATATTAATTTAATTGATAATTACCACTATGCGCGAAATATTACTCTGCCGGGCAAACCCCACGAGACGTATACGGTTGAATTCAGTATTTCACCGCCCAGCCTACAAGCCCTGGCGTTACACCGTGATTGGATAGAAAACCATGGCAAGGCGCTTGCTGAGCCGGTTCGCTACCGCTATGAGAAGGTAGATTTTTTTGCAATCACGCAAGCCAGCCGATAAGGCTAGTCAGTAATAGCACCTGTGGAAGCCGAACTCACTAGCGCTGCATATTTTGCTAATACACCGCGTTTATATTTTGGCTTAGGTGCTTTCCAATGCGCTTTACGCCGAGTAAATTCAGCCTTGCTAATATCAAAAGTAAGGGTTCTGGATTTTGCATCAATGGTGATGCGGTCACCCGTTTTTATCAATCCGATAGGGCCGCCAACAGCGGCTTCTGGCGTAATATGACCCACCACAAAACCGTGGGTGCCGCCAGAAAAGCGGCCATCGGTAATTAACGCCACATCGTCGCCTAAGCCCTGCCCCATGATCGCACCAGTGTGCGATAGCATTTCTTGCATACCTGGGCCACCCTTTGGTCCTTCATTACGTATCACGACCACATCACCTTTTCTGATCTTACGATCCATAATCGCTTTTAACGCAGCATCAGATGAATTGTACACTCGTGCTCTGCCCTCAAAACGCAAACCTTCATGGCCCGATATTTTTGCTACGCCACCCTCGGGAGCTAAATTACCTTTAAGAATGACCAAGTGACTGTCAGCTTTAATCGGATTATCTAAAGCGCGAATAATATCTTGCGTGTTCGGGTAGGGTTTAACCTTGGCTAAATTTTGGCGCAATGTTTTACCCGTGACCGTCAAACAGTCACCGTGCAACAAACCCGCGTCAAGTAAGACTTTCATCAACGGCTGAATGCCGCCAATCTCGATTAAATCGGCCATACTATAACGACCGCTGGGCTTTAAGTCAGCCAGCATCGGAACGCGTTTACCGATCCGAGTAAAATCATCCAGGCTAAGCTTGACGCCAATACAATGGGCCATGGCTAACAGATGCAAGACTAAGTTAGTCGAACCACCTAAAGCAATCGCCACCGTCATAGCATTTTCAAACGCCTTTTTAGTCATGATCATTTTCGGCGTGATGCCTTTTTTGACTAACTTCATCACCGCATTGCCCGCGGCCTCGCAATCTTTTAATTTTTGACCTGAGACTGCCGCTTGCGCCGAGCTATTAGATAAGCTCATACCCATCGCTTCAATCGCCGAAGCCATGGTATTAGCGGTATACATGCCGCCACAGGAACCGGGACCGGGTATGGCTTTACTCTCTATAGACTTCAATTCTTTCAACGGGATTTTATTATTGGCCTCGGCGCCAATAGCCTCAAAAACAGACACCACATCTAACGACTTCCCGTTATGCTCACCCGGTAAAATAGTCCCGCCATAAACAAACACCGCTGGGCGGTTTAATCGAGCGATGGCCATCAGGCAACCGGGCATATTTTTATCGCAACCGCCCACAGCAACAATACCATCATAGCCCTGACAAGCCATCACGGTTTCGATCGAGTCAGCAATCACCTCGCGCGACACTAACGAGTACTTCATGTTCTCGGTGCCCATAGAGATACCATCAGAGATAGTAATAGTATTAAAAATAACGCCCTTGCCACCAGCAGTATCGACGCCTTTGCATGCTTCATCGGCTAGGGTATTGATGTGCATATTACACGGCGTGACCATACTCCAAGTCGATGCCACGCCAATCACTGGTTTTTTAAAATCGGCATCGGTAAATCCCACCGGCCGTAACATCGCACGACTGGCCGCACGATCTTTACCGTCAACAATAACCGAAGAGTATGCGCGAGGATTCACTTTAGGGCTGACTTTTTTTGGCATGACTTATCCTGCTGATTAGTTGTGAACTTTATTGACTATTGCAGTATACCTGCATCGATGTGACTGACAAATATCTAACAGCCATTATCCTGCAATTGCACAACAATTTGCACGGAATAATATCGATTTACCAGTAACTGCAAATGATTCACAAAAAAATCTTGATGGCGATCGCCGCATACGATCTTAATCGATCAAGAGAACAATTAGCCATCATAAAAAAAGCCGCTAAAGAGCGGCTTTTTTTATGATGGCTATCAATGATCATACTTTCTTGCAAGTAGCTAAATCAGCCCCGTTTGAAATTAATTTATTTCGTCGATCACCTTCATTAGTCACATATGCCTTCCAGCTCTTGGCGCCTTTTTTTGTTTTTTCAAATTTAGCTGCTTTACCAAATGACTTGCTGGCGTCTTTATAGCAATGCAACGCTTGCTCAGCAGTCCCGCGATTCATCCAGGCCAGATCTTCACGCTTTAAATCACCTTTTTTCAGTGCGTTACGCGCTGCCACAAGGGCTTTTTCATTTTCATTTAAATTTAAATAGACGCCCGCTAAGCGAGACCAAGCATTACCATCTTCTGATTTCTTAGCTGCCTCTTCTAACACAGGCGAAGCCTTACGGTACTCTTGCGCACGCTGATAAGAGGAACCCAGCAAAGATAAGTTCTTTTCATTACGTTCGACCAGGCCTTTAGTCATGGCTTTATCTAAAACCTGCGCAGCACGGTAAGGAATATCGACCGCTAAATATTGATAGGCCAACGCAATAAATTGCTTTTCTTTATCCAAACCATTTTGTAAGTAGGTAATCTCTAGGGCGAGCCGCTCTTTTTCGCTTTGCTCGAGTGCGCCATACATGGCAGACAGCTGCTTCCAATATTTAATCTTTGGGTAATTGGTCAACAATCGATTACTGACTAAGATCGTCGATTGGTAGTCATCTTTTTCATAGAACAGTGCCCATTGAAAATTCAGCCAACCCTCTTTGGGAATCTGACCAGCCGCAATAGTTTCTTCAACTACTTGATTAAGCAAACTTAAGGCATCGCCTTTTCGATCTAGCTGATAGTAACCGCGAGCCAGCAACACACGACCACCGGGATCGACAATAACCGCTTCATCTTGCCAAATCTCAAGTTGCTCTACTGCCGCCTGATACTTTTCAGTGACAAATAATAATTGTGCCGCTGTATATCGAGTATTCACCCGTTGCTGCTCATCAGCCTCTGGCTCATTTACCAGTGCTAAATAAGCCTCGATGGCCAATTCAATTTTATCTTGGGCGTAATAGACATAACCTAAATAGCGATTAAGCTGCGAATATTCAAATCCGGGGCGACACCCTCGCTTAAAAGCAGATTTTAGCTCTGCTTCCGCTAACGCCCAATCTGGCTCACCTTCTTCGGGCTGGGTAATCTCTTGAACTTTAGTCAGTCTTTTTGCGCATGTTGTGCCGACTGATTTTCTTCTCTGGGAGACGGCATTTTTGTATTTTAATTTAGCTTCTTTTTCGGCTTTTTTTTCAGCTCTGCTTAATTTTTTCTTTTTCTCTTCCTCAGCATAAGCAGAGGCAATAAAACCCGACGAATCGCCGGCAAGCCAACTAGCTGATTGCAATAATACCGCCGCCATGAACGCGATAGCACATAATCGACTGACACTGGCAAGATTTAATTGCTTTAAAAACATAACACGCTTACCTTCAATAAATACCTTCCTGACTAATCAAGATCAAAGATGATCAATCAGCAAAACCTGCAAAACTAAACTTGTATAAAACGCCTGGCACTTCAACCGCAACGCCGTTGATCACGCGTGGATTGTATTTTAATTTATCAGCCGCTTTTAAAGCTGACTTCCCGAAACCATAATTTTCTGGCCATTCTTCCAACAACTTCACATCGCGAACACCGCCCGCTTCAGTAACCGTCACTTCAACCACGGCATAACCGGCTTTACCACTTTTCTCAGCACGAGAGGGGTAGCGGGGTTTAGGTACATAGATAGGAATGAAATCAGTATCGCGACTAAATCCGCCCTGCAAGCCAATGTCAGGGTTAAATTTACCCGCACCAGCAGATAAGTTCAGAGCATTATCAGGCGTCTCGATTTCAATGTCTTGAGCCTCAAGCTCAGGCGGAGGCGCCTCAACATCATCAGGTTTATCCGGTAGCTCTTCGTCAATTTTGGCTTCGATTTCAGTATCTGGCATATTAAAATCAGCAATTTTAACACCACCATCTCGGTCTAATTGGGGGTCACCCATATCGATTAATGCGCTCATTAATACGAACAGTGCAAATGCAATCACTAAACCTAGCAGCATACTGCCGCCTAAACGAATCGGTTGCATGACTCTTACTACCTCTTAGGATCCGTAGCTAAATGTATATCAACAACGCCAGCGTCTTTTGCTGCGTCCCAAACCAAAGCATACGCAGCTGCATTTGAACCACCATCCGCCTGAATAACGACAGCACCTAGCGGGTTATCTGCATGCAATCGCTCTATCACGTTTTTAACCGCCCGATCATCAACTTTTTTACGATCAATCCAAACGGTATTCTTTGCATCAATCGCAATCAATATGTTTTGATTTTTCACTTGATCACGAACCTGTGTTTCAGGGCGAAGTACTTCTACACCCGGCTCTTTAATGAACACCGCGGTGACAATAAAAAATATCAACATGATAAACACCACATCAAGCATGGGGGTTAAATCGATTTCACCACCGTCTTGGTTAGCTTGTGATGCTGCACCTCTTCTAGCCATAAGGTTTTGACCTTTTAATAACAACGTATTTTTATAAGATTTTTTTAACCATGATTTTTGTCACTGACCACTGCCTGTATAGACTAATGATCAGATGTCATTTTGTCTTCAAGCATAACGCTTTCGCGTTCGACGATTCGCATTAAGTAAGCCTGAGCAAAAACACCGGATAACGCCGCCACCATTCCAGCCATAGTTGGCACTGTCGCACGTGATACACCGCCCGCCATCGATTTGGGATCGCCGCCACCGGTGACTGCCATCACATGAAACACTTCAATCATACCGGTTACTGTGCCAAGTAGACCCAACATCGGTGCCAAAGCAATCAAGGTTTTGATAATGGCCATATTCTGATTGATTTTCATCACAGACTCAGAAATAAGCGCCTCACGTATTCTACGCGCATTCCAAGAGCGACGCTCAGAACGACTTTCCCATTCATCAATCACTAGGGCAAGATCAGCACTCAAGTCATTTGAAAAATAAAATATTCGTTCAAAAATCAACGTCCACATTAAAAATAGTAGGCCGCCAATCAGTAGCAAAACCGGCCCACCCATCTCGAGGAAGCTCGCAACTACGCCTAAGGACTCTGAAATAAACTGCATAATCAGTCTTTCCTATATTCCTTAGTGAGTTTACTTAGCTTCAGCATTGCGGGCGATAATACCTGCCGCTTGCTCTTCTAACACATGGATAACACGTTTTGCTCGGCCATTAACTACGGTATGGGCGAGCAAAGTCGGGATCGCAACAATCAGGCCCAATACGGTTGTGATTAATGCGCTAGAGATACCGCTTGCCATGGTCTTAGGATCACCTGCACCAAAGATCGTGATAGCTTGGAAGGTAATGATCATACCCGTTACCGTACCTAGCAGACCCAATAATGGTGCGACTGCAGCAATAATCTTTAACAGCGTGAGTGAATTCTCAAGCGCGGGTATTTCTTTTAAGACCGCTTCATTGAGTTTGAGTTCAAGAGTCTCGGTATCAGTGGACACATTATCATCAGCCACGGCTAACACTCGTCCAAGCGGGTTTTCAGTGCTAGGAGTTGATGATTTAAGTTGCGTATTCACTTGGCGGCCAACCTTAGTCAATACCACGAAGCGCCACGCAGCAAGTAACATCGCGAAAATACCGACGGTAGTAATGACATAACCGACCTGCTTGCCTTGATGCCAACGCTCGGACAAGGTGGGCGTATCAATAAATGCAGCTAATAAGCTACCACCAGTAGGACCGGTAGGGTCAATACCGAAACGGGTATAGCCTTCATCTGCATTAGCTAAATCGCTCGCCCAGTCAACAAAGGCGCTAGACGGTTGTCGAGGTAAGATAGAAAGTGAGTCATCTGAATATTTGAGATACTGACCATCATTGGTCACGATATTAAACGAGCCAACACGCGTCACTTCGGCCTCAATATCGTCACCCGCTGGCGTTGCAACTGTCGTAGTGTATTGCACGATACGGCCAGACTCAATCATCTCTCGCTGTATTTCAAACCACAGACGTTCAATTTCTGAAATAGTAGGCAAGGCATCCCCTTTTAACTTTTCGATTAAGTCGGTAAGAAACTCACCTCGATTAGGGTATTCACTACTCACTAACGATAAATTAAAATTCTCACGCATATCACCGGCGGTTGAATTAATGTGGCCAAATAACTCATTTAACGAACCTTTCGCTTCATTTAATGCCGCACGTTTAATAGTGATCTTTTCTTTGTTCTCATCAAAGATTTTTTCAAGACGCGTTGAACGCCGCTCTTCTTCTGTGCGAGTTTTCTTGGCTGCTGACAAGGCTTTTGCTTGGCTGGTTTTCTCAGCTAAGAAACGCGCCTCACGGACTTTGTTTTCTTTTGCCTCATTGACCTGTCCTTGTTTCACAAATTCAAGTAGTTCATCCAATGACTTAGCACTCTCTTGGGCGAGGCTTGAAGTAGCGTTAAACGATACTGCGATAACAGCGGCAATCGGCAATAGTCTCAATTGTTGGATTAGAGTTTTCATTGAGTAGCCTCCGGCGCTGAAATAGGCAATTGCAGAATATCTTTAACTGCTTGGTTACGAGCAATACGAATACCTGTATTTATATAGCTGGCCCAGTCCGATGCATCTAGGGCCTCCCATGAGCGGCTTTGGTTATCCCAGCGACCCACTTCTTTTCCATCTTCTGTTTTGTACAACAAAGCAATGCGGCCAACACGAAAAATATCGACCTTGCGTTCGCTGCCATCTCCATTGAAGTCAATCGCGGCATCATAGGCCTCAATTTTTCGGCCATATTCATTTTCAATCTTGTACGCTTCTAACACTTGACGGAAATTTTCAGCAACCGTCTGATTGGATTTGTCGAGGTTACTCCGCAAGCTGTCTATTCGGTTTTGTCGCTCTTCAGCCAGAAAGGGCACATCTAACTCTATAAAGTTTTCTAAGCCATCAAGCATTTTAATCATAAGTGGCGTAATCTGACGCTGAATTACTGTCACCTGTGACATAGCTTCATCAATTTCAGCAATGCGATCAAGCTGGTTTTGAATGCGAGCTTCAAGTTGCGCGTTATAAACTCGCAAACCCTCGATTTCTTTATTGACCTGCTTATAATTTTGCAGTAATGCATCGGTCTGATCAGCAATGCCATCAATTTTGATTTGAGAATTTTGTGCTGCTGCCGCTTTGCTTTGACCCACCTCAAACACCGAGTCAAGCTGATCGGCACTGGCAGGCGCCAATAAAAAACAGACTGAGGAAGCTAAAAGCATTCCAATTTTTGCAATCCTGAAACAGGCGCAAGTGATGGGATAAAGTATATTAATAGCCATGGGATTCGAATTCCGAATGTGTGAACAAGTTTATTAAAATTAACTGTGTCTTCATTGTGCAAAAACTAATTGTTGAAATCGCAAATCAAATATTACTATGTAACCTGAACTATATGATTGCTAAATTATTTCAGTCAAATATTCGCTAGAGACCAAAACCGTACAAGGCGGGCATTTTAATAATATATACCTAGGTCGTGCAATCTTATTCAAGCAAATTAGGGTTAAAACTTTAACATTATTAAGCAAGATTGACTTTTTTTGTAGAATCTTGCCAGCATGCCCAATAATGAAGCACTTAATCGGCAGCTTAAAAAATAACCGCTAAGTCATGCCTTGCCAAATGATGCCTTTAACTAGCCTTCGCCTAGTTAATTAATAATGCTCAATAGTTAAGTCCTGAGGTATCATACGCTAAAATCTGGCATTAAACCGCAATCGGCGCAGCAATATGCGGGTGGTGTTGATACGCTTCTAAAGTAAAATCCTCATAACAAAAAGCGAATAAATCTTTTACTTGGGGGTTTATCGCCATCGTCGGAAGAACCTTAGGGCATCGCTGCAACTGAAGGTCAACTTGCTCGAGGTGATTGGCATAAAGGTGAGCATCACCGAAAGTATGAACAAAATCGCCTGCTTCTAGACCCAACACCTGAGCCAACATCATCGTCAGCAAGGCGTAGGAGGCGATATTAAACGGCACCCCTAAGAAAATATCGGCGCTGCGCTGATAAAGCTGGCAAGAAAGCTTGCCTTGGGCCACGTAAAATTGAAACATGGTGTGGCAGGGAGGCAAGGCCATTGCTTCAATACACTCTACGTTCCAAGCCGAGACAATGTGCCGCCGGGAGTCAGGATCCGTCTTCAACCGGTCAATCAACTGCTGAATCTGATCGATATGTTGACCGCTGGCGGTGGGCCATGAGCGCCACTGATAACCATAAACCGGGCCTAAATTGCCCTTCTCATCAGCCCATTCATCCCAAATAGACACCCCATGCTCTTTTAAGTAAGCAATATTGCTATCACCGGCTAAAAACCATAGCAATTCATGAATGATGGACTTTAAATGCAGTTTCTTCGTTGTAACGGCGGGGAAACCCTGAGATAAATCAAATCGCATTTGGTGGCCAAAGACACTGTAGGTGCCGACCCCGGTTCGATCTTGCTTATAAACACCCTTGGCGCGCACTTGACGCATTAAATCGAGATACTGCTGCATAATTGACCTTATCGTTGCTATTTATTCTTTTAAATTTTCTGAGAAATCTTGGTTTTCTTGATTCGCTTGCTGCCCTTGGATTTATTTTTAACCGATACTTTCGACCCAGCTTTTTGCTTAGA
>MDTB01225042.1_pt1 | contig 14695 bp, 10 predicted proteins | sample 811161 | NCBI WGS metagenome assembly MDTB01 (sample SAMN05326650, study PRJNA326480) | marine metagenome | isolation source: seawater | place: Mediterranean Sea | collected 2009
AATTATAATTCTCAGGCAAATACAGATGATGGATCGTGTATTGAAGTAATTCTTGGATGTACAAATATGGATGCCTTCAATTATAATTCTGTTGCAAATATTGATGATAGTAGTTGTATCCCAGTAATTTATGGATGTTTAAACGAGGGGGCATACAATTATAGTTCTGAGGCAAATACAGATGATGGAACATGTGAAGGTTACATATATGGTTGTACAAATCCAAATGCTTTTAATTATGATCCAATTGCAAATACTGACAATGGTGTATGTGAACCTGTGCAATATGGTTGTGTTTCTCCTGGAGCCTTCAACTATAATTCTCAGGCAAATACAGATGATGGATCTTGTGTTGGATTCCTGTATGGGTGTTTAAATCCTCTTGCATTCAATTATAACTCTCTAGCAAATACTGAGGATAACTCTTGTATCCCAGTAATTTATGGATGTATGGATGAATTAGCATTCAATTATAATTCTCTAGCAAATACAGAAGATAATTTATGTTTGTACTCTGTCCCTGGATGTGTGGTTCCTTTTGCTTCAAATTTCAATCCTGCTGCAAATGAAGATGATGGATCTTGTCAATTTTCTGGGTTATTCAATTTAAATAGAATCTCTAGTAATTTAATTTGCATAGATGATCAAGCAAATAATTATATTTCATATGCCGATCCAAATTCAACTAACTTTAGCAGTTCATTGCAGAATGTTATAAATCAAGGTATTTATTTAGTGGATAATTCATCGTGTACATATTCTGGGTGTATGAATCCTATTGCTTTGAATTATGATCTAGACGCAACACAAGATGATAATTCATGCATTATTGAGGGATGTACGGATAGATTATCATTCAATTACAACTCCCAAGCCACAACTGATAATGGGTCATGTATATCGGTTGTGATAGGATGTATTAATAGTTCATCATATAATTATAATTCTGAGGCAAATACAGATGATGGATCTTGTGAGGATATTATTTTGGGTTGTACAAATGGTTTATCATATAATTTTAATTCTGAAGCAAATACAGATGATGGATCATGTGAAGATATAACTTTAGGATGTATAAATCCGCTATCATATAATTATAATTCTGAGGCAAATACAGATGATGGATCATGTGAAGATATAACTTTAGGATGTATAAATCCGCTATCATTTAATTACAATTCTGAAGCAAATACAGATGATGGTACTTGTATTCCAATAATTTATGGATGTATAAATCCGCTATCATTTAATTACAATTCTGAAGCAAATACAGATAATGGATCTTGTATTGATATTATATTTGGATGTACAGACTTTCTGGCATCTAATTATAATTTTGAAGCAAACACAAATGATTCATCTTGTACATATATTGTATTAGGATGTATAGATCCAATAGCGTCTAATTATAATCCTGAAGCAAATGAAGATGACGGTTCTTGTATAATTCTAGGATGTACAAATCCTAGTGCTGAAAATTATGATTCATTTGCAAATGTTGACGATAACTCTTGCATTTTAATTATTCTTGGATGTACTAACATATCAGCATCTAATTATAATTTTTTAGCTACTCAAGATAATGGTTCTTGTTTAATAGAAATTTCAGGATGTATGAATTCTATTGCTGAAAATTACAATCCAAATGCAAATATTGAAGATGGAACATGTATAATTTTAGGCTGTATGGACGAAATAGCAAGCAATTATGATCCTGGGGCAAATGTTGACAATAATTCTTGTATATATCCCTCTATTTTTGGTTGTACAGATCCTCTAGCATTAAATTATTTTAATTTAGCAAATGAAGATGATGGAAGTTGTATAGAAGTAATACCAGGTTGTACTGATATTAATGCATTTAATTATAATTCAATATCAAATTTTAATGATGGAAGTTGTATTGATGTAGTATTGGGATGTATTAATCTTAACTCTTTTAATTATGATGCTTTTGCTAATACTGATAATGGTTCTTGTCAAGCAATCTCATTAGGCTGTACAGATCCTTTAGCATTTAATTTCAATCCTTCAGCTAATACTGATGACTATTCATGTGAGGATATAATTTTAGGGTGTATTAATTTAAATGCAATTAACTACAACCCTTCAGCAAATACAAATGATGGATCATGTGAAGAAATCATATTAGGATGTATATTTTCAAATGCATTAAACTTTGATCCAAATGCAAATTTAGATGACGGATCGTGCAGATATCCTATATCGGGATGTATGAATCCAAATTCCTTAAATTATAATATGAATGCAACTGAGGATGATGGTTCTTGTCAAGAAATCATTCTTGGGTGTACAACTTCTGGATCATTAAATTATAATCCAGATGCTAATATTGACGATAATTCATGTATTGAACTGATTTTTGGTTGTACAGATTTAAATGCATTTAATTATGATGATAATGCTAATTTTGATAATGGATCATGTATTGATATGGTTTATGGATGTACGGACTTTAATTCATTGAATTTTAATTCACATGCAAATGCTGATGATGGTTCTTGTATTAATATAAACTTAGGATGCATGGATTTTTTAGCAAATAATTATAATTCAGAAGCCAATGTAGATGATGGCTCTTGCATTTATATTGTCAATGGATGTATTGATCCCAATGCTTTAAATTTTGACCCCAATGCTAATTTTGATAATGGCTCATGTATTGGTATAATTTTGGGTTGTATGGATGCTAATTATATGGAATTCAATACAAATGCAAATGTTGATGATGGTACTTGCAATACATCTTGGGAATTAGGATATACTACAGTAGAAAGTATGAATTTTAATTTATATGATGAAATTTCGTCAATTGAATATCATATTGATTCAGTAATTGCTAATCAATGTGCGATTACTGTTCAGTTTCAAGTAGGATGGAATATGTTTGGCTACACAGCTTCAACCCCAAATGATATTGGTGAAGTAATGAAAGATTTTGATGATTATATAGAAATATTAAAGGATAATAATGGAGATCAGTATTGGCCAGAATTTAATTATAATTCAATAGGAGATTTTACTCCTGGATCTGGATATCAAATTAAGGTTAATTCACCTTTTTCATTAGTTTTTGGTAATACCGACATAGAAAATGATGAAACTTCAAATATTTTGGGTTGTACAGATGATAATTTTATAAACTTCAATTCAAATGCAAATATTGATGATAATTCATGTTCAAATAGCTGGGGTGAGGCATATTCAAATGTTTTAGATTTACAGAATATACTTCTAAATCAATTAGATTCTTTAAATTCTCAAATAAATTTATCAAATCAAAATTTTCAATGCGATACAATTAATATCGTATTTCAAGAGGGTTGGAATATGTTTGGATATTGTTCAAATGAAATTATTGATATCAGTCAAGTTCTTGGAGAAAATGATAATTATATTGATATTATGAAAGATAATAACGGAGACCAATATTGGCCTGAGTTTAATTATAATTCGATTGGCAATTTTACTCCTGGATCTGGATATCAAATTAAGGTTAATACTAGCTTTTCAATATCATTTTGATTTATTAGTCTTGTTAGAATATTTTTTTTATTGCCCCTATTGTGACGCAAATCAGTTAAAGTTGGTTGATTATTCAATTTCAAATCAGTCATTTATTGAAGATTGTGAAGTTTGTTGTAATCCGATAGAATTTCATATAGAAGTACGAAATAATGAAATCAAAAGTTTTATTACTTCTGTTTTAAATTAAATAATTAGTTAAAAATTAAAAAATGTTATAATATTTAGTTGATCTCTTGAAGAATCTTCAAAAAATTGATTCATATAACCAATTTCAAATTTTAAATATTTATTTAATTTAAAACCTAGCCCTCCATATAATCTATTTCTATCAAAAACTTTACTTTGACCATTCAAAAAAATCTCATTATAGAAACTAATATAAACTAATAATTTATTGTTTCTACTCAAATTAAGACTCTCTAGATTTATAGGATAATTAAAATTTAGAAAATATCTATATCTTGTTTTATAGTCTCCATCAATAAATCTTTGTTCAAATCTGTATCTGTGTTGAAAGGAAAGTTTCCAGATATTTTGTTTGAGTATTATTTGTTGAAATATTCTATTTTCTTTAGAACTATATTTGATATTATTTTTATAATTGTTAGAGTCGATAAATCCATAACCAATTAAAAGGTTTAAATTATCAGAAAAATTTCTTCCAATCCCAGATCTAATTAACAATTGCTCTTTATCACCAATAAAATTATAGTTTCTGTATTGAACTTCGTGATGAAAATTATACTTTTCATTTATTTGTTTATTCCCAAAATAAATTAACCAATTACCGATATCATTATCTTGGGAGTGTATCAACAAGTGAGAAAAAAGAGCAAAGTAAAAAAATAAATTTTTCATATTTTTAATGACAATAATTTATATTTGTGGGTGCTTAATTTGTTATAGTACAAGTGTAAATTTAAATATTAAATTTTAGATTAAAAAAATAAGGATGTCAAATATGATCAAAATCGATAATACATTAGTATCTGAGGAAATTTTAGAAAAAAAGTTTGTATGTGATTTATCTTCATGTAAGGGTGCCTGTTGTATTGAGGGTAATTCAGGAGCACCTCTTGAAAAAAATGAGTTAGAAAAATTGGAGCACTCTTATCAATATATTAAACAATACATGACTGATGAAGGGATTAAAGAGGTTGAATCAAATGGAACTTGGATAGTTGATAATGATGGAGACTATGAAACCCCTCTGGTAAAAAATAAAGAATGTGTATATGCTTATTATGATAAAAATAAAATTTTAAAATGCTCTATTGAAACAGCGTTTAATAAAAATAAAATAAATTTTAAAAAACCAATTTCTTGTGAGTTATATCCAATTAGAGTTAATGTAATTGGGAATCTTTCAGCTTTGAATTACCATAATTGGGAAATCTGCAATTCTGCATGTATTTTAGGAGAAAAATTAAAGGTTGAAACCTATATTTTTTTAAAAAAAGGATTGATTAAAAAGTTTGGAAAACCATGGTATAACAAGTTGCAAAGAGTTGCAAAAAATTATTTAAAAAAAATCAAAAATTTGAAATAAAAAATTGTTTTTAACATTCTAAATAAAATATAAAGTCTTTAAAAATATGGATAATTCATTAAGATACTAACCATTTGTTAAAAACTTCAAATAAGAAAAAATATTAACCTATTGTTTATCATGTTTTTTATTAAAATATTTGTAAAGCTCAATTTCTTTTGGGCTTTTTTTCACTCTAATAAATAAATAAATATAAGTTATGCAAGAAAAGATTATTGAAGAACCAATTTTAAAAGAAAATAAGGATAGATTCGTTCTTTTTCCAATAGTACATCATGACATTTGGAAGTTTTATAAAAAAGAGGAAGCAAGCTTTTGGACTGCTGAGGAAATTGATTTGAGTCAGGACTTGGACGATTGGAATAATAAGTTAAATGAAGATGAAAGATATTTTGTAAAACATATTCTTGCTTTTTTTGCTGCATCTGACGGAATCGTTAATGAAAACTTAGCAGAAAATTTTTTGTCAGAAGTTCAGTATACTGAAGCAAAATTTTTCTATGGTTTTCAAATAATGATGGAAAATATTCACTCTGAAACCTATTCATTATTGATAGATACATATGTTAAAAATAAAACTGAAGCTAATAAGCTTTTCTCTGCAATAGAAACATTTGATGCTATCAAAAAGAAGGCAGAATGGGCCTTAAATTGGATTGAATCTCCAAGTTTTGCAGAAAGAATTATTGCATTTGCTGCTGTTGAGGGTATATTTTTTTCAGGATCGTTTTGTTCAATATTTTGGCTCAAGAAAAGAGGTTTAATGCCAGGATTAACTTTTTCTAACGAACTAATATCAAGAGACGAAGGTTTACATTGTGATTTTGCTTGCTTATTACATAATGAGCATATAGTAAACAAGGTCCCAAAAGAAAAAATCAAACAAATTTTAACAGAGGCTTTAGATATTGAAAGAGAGTTTATCACAGAGGCTTTACCCGTCAAATTAATTGGAATGAATGCCAATTTAATGACACAATATCTAGAATTTGTAACAGACAGATTGCTCGTAGAATTAAAATGTGAAAAGGTTTATAATGTTGAAAATCCATTTGATTTCATGGATATGATTTCATTGCAGGGAAAAACAAATTTCTTCGAAAAAAGAGTTTCTGAATATCAGAAAGCGGGAGTTTTAGGTAAAGAAGAAAATTCAGGATTTACTATGGATGCAGAGTTTTAGTTTAATTTTATAAATAATAATTTATGTTTGTTCAAAAAAGAGATGGAAGAAATGAAGCAGTTAAATTTGATAAAATTACTGCTAGAATTCAAAAACTTTGTTACGGTTTAGATTCACTTGTAAATCCTACTAATGTGGCAATGAAAGTTATAGAGGGGATTTATGAAGGAGTTACAACCTACGAGCTCGATAATTTAGCAGCTGAAGTTGCTGCATCTTTAACAATTAAACATCCAGATTATGCAAAATTAGCAGCAAGAATTGCTGTCTCCAATCTCCACAAAAAAACCAAAAAATCTTTCTCAGATACAATGAAAGATTTATACGAATTTGTGAATCCTAAGACAAACAAGAGTTCCCCACTTTTAGCTAACGATGTTTATGAGATTATAGAAAAAAATAAAGAAATTTTAGATTCAACTATCATATATGACAGAGATTTTAGTTATGATTATTTTGGATTCAAAACTTTAGAAAGATCCTACTTGTTGAAGTTAAACGGACAAGTTGTTGAAAGACCCCAACATATGATAATGAGGGTTTCGATAGGTATTCATAAAGAGGATATTGATTCAGTTATTGAAACTTATGAAATGATGTCTAAGAAATATTTCACTCATGCTACGCCTACACTATTTAATGCTGGTACTCCAAAGCCCCAAATGTCATCTTGTTTTTTACTTACAATGAAGGATGACAGTATTGATGGAATTTATGATACCTTAAAGCAATGTTCCAAAATTTCCCAATCTGCTGGTGGAATTGGTTTAAGTATTCATGATATTAGAGCAAAAGGATCATATATCAGAGGAACAAACGGAACATCAAATGGCATAATCCCAATGTTGAGAGTTTTCAATGATACTGCAAGATATGTAGATCAAGGAGGAGGAAAAAGAAAAGGATCTTTCGCTATTTATATCGAACCCTGGCATGCAGATATTTTTGAATTTCTAGATTTAAGGAAAAATCATGGTAAAGAAGAGATGAGAGCTAGAGATCTATTTTATGCACTTTGGACACCTGATCTTTTTATGGAAAGAGTTGAGAAAGATGGAAATTGGACTCTAATGTGTCCAAATGAATGTCCTGGATTAGCTAATATTTATGGAGATGAATTTAATGATAAATATGAAAAATATGAATCTGAAGGAAAAGGAAGAAAAACAATTAAGGCTAGAGAACTATGGGATAAAATTATAGAATCTCAAATTGAAACAGGAACTCCATATATGTTATTTAAGGATTCATGTAACATAAAGTCAAATCAAAAAAATTTAGGAACAATTAGATCTTCTAATTTATGTACTGAAATTCTCGAATATACCTCACCTGATGAAGTTGCAGTCTGTAATTTAGCTTCTTTAGCTCTTCCAATGTATGTTGAAGATGGTAAATTCAACTTTGATAAGTTGTTTGAAGTTACATATAAAGTAACTAAAAATTTAAATGCGGTAATTGACAAAAATTATTACCCAGTTCCAGAAGCAAAAAATTCAAATATGCGTCATAGGCCTATCGGTTTAGGTGTTCAGGGATTAGCAGATACATTTATAAAATTAAGATACCCTTTTACATCAAAAGAGGCTCAACTTTTAAATATTGAAATATTTGAAACAATATATTATGCTTCTTTGACTGCATCAAAAGATTTGTCAAAAAATTTAGGCCCATACGAAACCTACAAAGGATCACCGATATCTAAAGGCTTACTTCAGTTTGAATTATGGGGAAAAAAGACAGATGATATGACAGGTAGATGGGATTGGAATACACTAAAAAAAGAAATTAAAAAGTATGGTGTGAGAAACTCTTTATTAATTGCTCCAATGCCTACTGCATCAACCTCTCAAATTTTAGGAAATAATGAGTGTTTTGAGCCTTATACATCAAATATCTATACGAGAAGAGTTTTATCAGGTGAGTTTATAATTGTTAATAAACATTTATTAAAAGACTTAGTTAAATTGGGATTATGGAATGAAGATTTGAAAAATGAAATATTAAGAAGTAACGGCTCGATTCAAAAAATAAAAAATATTCCAAATAACATAAAAGAATTATATAAAACTGTCTGGGAACTCAGTATGAGAGATATTATTGATATGGCTGCAGAAAGAGGAGTTTTCATTGATCAGTCTCAGTCATTGAATTTATTTGTTGAAAATCCAAATTTAGGAAAATTAACTTCCATGCATTTTCATGCATGGAAAAAAGGATTGAAAACAGGGATGTATTATCTCAGGACCAAGTCAGCAGTTGATGCGATAAAGTTTACCGTCCAGAAACAAACAAAATCAGAGTTGGAACCAGTTTTGGGTAAAGAAACACCTAAACCAAATTCCTCTGAACAGATAGCTTGTTCAATTGAAAATCCAGATGATTGTATTTCATGTGGATCCTAAAAATAATTAGGTGCAAAATTCATTAAAAGCAGCAACTAAGTTTTCTGATATGTCGTTAGGATTTCTACCCTCTATATGGTGACGTTCAATCATGTGAACTAATTCTCCGTTTTTGAAAAGTGCTATACAAGGAGAAGATGGTGGAAAAGGGAGTAAGTACTCACGAGCTTTAGCAACAGCCTCCTTATCTACACCAGCAAAAACAGTAGCCAGATATTCAGGACAATTACCTTGTTTAATAGCGTTTTTTACGCCCGGGCGAGCATTACCGGCAGCACATCCACAAACTGAGTTAATAACAAGAAGGATAGTCCCTTTTTTTGAAAGTACATTATCAACTTCGTCTGGGGTTTTTAATTCAGAAAAACCTAATTCAGTAAGTTCTGATCTCATGGGTGATACTATATGTTCAGGATACATAATTATATTATTTTAGTTAAACACAAATTTACTTAAATAATTTGATTAAATAATGAATTAAAATTGACTAAATTTACAAGGTATATTAATTTTTTTATAATGAATGTAGCTATTATAGGAATAACCGGGATGGTAGGAAAAAAGATTTTAGAAATTTTGAGTAATTCAATATTACCAATCAATAAATTATTACTTTCCGCATCTAAAAGGTCTTATGATGAGGATATAAAATGGAAAAATAAAAAAATTAAAATTAAAAGTATAGAGGAAACTTTAGCTAATAAGCCTGATCTAGTTTTTTTTTCAGCAGGAAATGAGTGCTCAAAAGAATGGGTGGAAAAATTTTCATCAAATGGATCATTAGTAATTGACAATTCTTCAGTTTTTAGGTTAGATAAAAATATAAAGTTAATTGTACCAGAAATAAATTTCAATCTTTTGACTAAAGATGATAAAATTATATCTAATCCAAATTGTTCAACTATTCAATTAGTAATGGTACTTAGTCCACTAGATAAACTATATAAAATTAATAGAGTAATTGTATCAACATACCAATCAGTCTCAGGCTCTGGTAAAGAAGCAGTAAGACAATTGACCAATGAGAAGAAAGGAATAGTTGATGAAATGTATTATCCATACGAAATATATAATAACTGTATACCACATTGTGATACTTTTCATCCATCAGGATATACAAGAGAGGAATTAAAATTAATTAATGAGACTAAGAAAATAATTTCTGATAGTGAATTTGATATCACTGCTACTGCTGTAAGAGTCCCTGTTATAAGAAGTCACTCAGAGAGTGTTAATATTTCTTTTCAAAAGAAACCGTCTGTAGCTGAAATCAGAAAGGTTATAAATGAATCAAAGGGACTTATTTTAAGAGATTTTCCCGAAACTAACACCTATCCAATGCCAAAATATGCAACTGATAAAGATGAGGTATTTGTAGGAAGAATAAGGGAAGACAATTCATATAAAAATAGTGTAAATCTTTGGATTGTTTCTGATAATTTGAGAAAAGGAGCAGCAAAAAATGCAATTCAAATTGCAGAAAAAGCTTATTTAAACGGATTATTAAAATTTTGAAATGAAATTAAATCAACAAAATTTCAAAAATATTACTAAAAGCTTACCTAAAAATCCTGGAGTTTATCAATATTACGATAAAAATGATAAAATTTTATATGTTGGGAAAGCAAAAAATTTAAAAAATAGAATTTCATCCTATTTTAATAGAGATTCCTTGATGACATATAAAACTAAGTTATTAGTGAAGAAAATTCAAAAGCTTGAATTTATAATTGTCAAAACAGAACTTGATGCATTATTATTAGAAAACAATTTAATTAAAAAATTAAAGCCTAAGTATAACATACTTTTAAAAGATGATAAAACCTATCCATGGATTTGTATTAAAAATGAAAGATTTCCAAGAATACTTTATACAAGAAAAGTAATTAATGATGGGTCAGAGTATTTTGGTCCATATAATTCATTAAAATCAGTCAAACTAATAATTGAACTAATAGAAAAATTATATAAACTTAGAACATGTAATTATGATCTTAATGAAGAAAACATAATAAAAAAAAAATATAAGGTTTGTCTAGATTACCATATTAGAAAGTGTGATGGTCCATGTGAAAAACATCAGTCTGAGAATGATTACGATAATTCAATATCAAACATAAGAAAAATTTTGAAAGGTAATTTTTCAGAAATAATTAAGTCAACTAAGAACAAAATGTTGAATTATGCTTCAAATTTAAATTTTGAAAAAGCACAAGATTTAAAAGAAAAAATAGAGATTCTTCAAAATTATCAATCTAAATCTACTATAGTCAGTCCTAAAATAAAAAATTTAGATGTTTTTTCTATACTTTCCGATGATGATTACGCTTATATTAATTATTTTAATATTAATAATGGATCGATAATTCAATCTTATAATTTGGAAGTCAAAAAAAAATTGCAAGAAAATGATCAAGAAATTTTAATAATTGGAATAATTGAGATTAGATTAAAATTTAATTCAAAAAATGATGAAATTATCACAAATATAGAAGTTTCATACCCTAGCAAAGAAAACCTAAAAATTTACGTTCCAAAAATAGGGGAGAAAAAAGATTTGATTAATTTATCTCAGAGAAATGCAAAATACATGAGGATAGAACGAATTAATAAATCTATACAAACAGATAAAAATAAAAAGTTTGAAAGGGTTCTTGAAAAATTAAAAAAAGATCTTAATCTTGATAAAACTCCTTTACATATTGAGTGTTTTGACAATTCTAATTTACAGGGTTCAAATCCAACATCTTCATGTGTAGTTTTTAAAAATGGTAAACCAAGTAAAAAAGATTATAGACATTATAAAATTAATACAGTAGTTGGTATTGACGACTTTGCCTCAATGAAAGAAGTTGTAAATAGAAGGTATAAATATTTGATCAAAGAAAAATTAGATTTACCTCAATTAGTTGTTATTGATGGAGGAAAAGGACAATTAAATGCTGCTTTTGAAGCCTTAATTAATTTAGAGATTCAAGATAAAATTTCAATTATAAGTATAGCTAAAAGATTAGAAGAAATCTTTACTATTGATAATTCATATCCAATAAATATTGATAAAAGGTCAGAATCACTAAAGTTAATTCAAAGTCTCAGAAATGAAGCTCATAGATTTTGTCTCAGATTGCACAGAAATCTTAGAAACAAAAATTTAAAAAAATCAGAATTTGATAATATTAAAGGCATAGGTGATAAAACCAGAGAAAAACTTCTTAAAAAGTATAAATCTATAAAGAGAATAAAAAAATTAGATTTTATTGAGTTAGAGCAGCTAATTGGGAGGGTAAAAGCATTAATTGTATTTAAATTTTTTAAATGAATAAGATTAGGATTGATAAATGGTTGTGGAGTGTTAGAATCTTTAAGTCAAGAAATATTGCATCAAACTTTTGTAGGCTAGGTAAGGTAAATATTAGTCGTAGAAAATGTAAGCCATCAAGTTTTGTCAATATAGGTGACGAAATACAAATCAAAAAATCAAATATAACATATAGCTTCAAAGTTCTAAAATTATTAGAAATTCGGTCTTCATACTCAATTGCAAGACTATGTTACAAGGATTTAACTCCCTTATCTGAAATTAAAAAATTGAAGACAATTAAATATTTAAATTCAAATTTTGAAAATAGGAATCCAGGAATGGGGAGGCCTACTAAAAAAGATAGAAGGGAAATTGAAATTTTTAAAAAAAATGAATTTAAAATTGATAATGATCCATATAACTTTGATTAGATTTTTTTTGATGAATCTTATGAAAATAAAGTCAAATTTATTTCTTTTCTTTGCATTTATTAAAATTTACTAGTTATGAAAAATTTCTATTTATACTTTGCTTTATCATTTGTTTTTATAATGCCAAATAACATTCTCGCAGATGAGGGTATGTGGCTACCAATGTTTATTAAAAGACTTAATGAAGTTGATATGCAAGAGGCGGGACTTCAATTAACTCCTGAAGAATTATATAGTATAAATAATTCAAGTTTGAAGGATGCAATTGTCAGCTTTGGTGGATTTTGTACAGGAGAATTAATCTCTTCTCAAGGCTTACTTTTAACTAATCATCATTGCGGTTACGATGCTATACAAGACCATTCCTCTATCGAAAACGATTATTTGACTGATGGTTTTTGGGCTATGGATAAAAAAGACGAATTACCTAATCCGTCTCTATATGTAGATTTTTTGATAAAAATGGAGGATGTGACACAAAGAGTTTTAAAAAATGTAAATTCTGATATGAGTGAAGAGGAAAGGTTAAATGTAATTGATAAAGAAATAAAAGTTCTAAAAAATGAAAATTCAAATGATAATAATTTTATAGTTCAAGTAAAATCTTTTTTTGCAGGTAATGAATATTATATGTTTATATATGAAAGATTTTCTGATGTTAGACTTGTTGGTGCTCCCCCTTCATCTATTGGAAAGTATGGAGGAGATACAGATAATTGGATGTGGCCTAGACACACTGGTGACTTTTCAATGTTCAGAGTTTATGCCTCTAAAGATGGACAACCTTCAAAATATTCAGAAGATAATGTTCCTTTAACAAAAGAATTACGTCAAAAAAATAATGCTTTTTATCACCATTTACCAGTTTCAATAAAAGGAGTTGAAAATGGAGATTTCACTATGGTATGGGGGTACCCGGGTTCAACTGATAGATTTTTGACTTCATATGGAGTAAATCAGTTATTAAACATTACCGCGCCTACTATTGTTGACATAAGAGATCTTAAATTGGGAATCATGAAAAAGTATATGGATAGTGATGAGGAGATTAGGATAAAATATTCATCTAAATATGCAAGAACAGCAAACTACTGGAAATATTATATTGGTCAATCTAAGGGTTTAAAAAAATTAGGTATTTATGATAAAAAGAAAGAAATTGAGGATGACTTTGATAAGTTTTCAAATTTAAGTAAAGAAAATATAGAAGAATATGGTCAAGTTTTAAACTTGTTTGAAAGTTCGTATAATTCAATTGATAGTTTGGAAAAAAGTTCTAACTTTTTATCTGAAGTTGGTATTAGAGGAACAGATATAGTTTTATTTGTCTACAGAGCTTCAAGAATAATTAACTCTATGATAAATTCACAAGAAGAAAATGAAAAAGAAAAATTACTTGATAATTTAAAAAAAATGTCTTTAGAACACTTTAAAAACTTTGATTATAATCTAGATAAAGAACAGTTTTACAAACTATTTCAAAAGTATTTCAATGAAGTTTCACCTGAATTTTATCCAGATTTTTTTGAAATAGTTGATAAAAAATACAAAAATAATTGGAAAAAATTTTCAAGTAAATTGTATGAAAATTCAATATTTACCAATCAAGATAAATTTATTAAATTTTTGAATTCTCCAAATAAAAAATCTTTAGATAGAGATTTAGCGAATATTGTTTCCTCATCGGTTATATCCTCGTATTTTAGCCAAGGGGGGTTATCTAAAGACGCTAATTTAAATTTATCTAAAGCAAATAGACTGTTTATTAAGGGTTTAAAGGAAATGAACCCTGAAATTAAATATTATCCAGATGCAAACTTTTCAATGAGAACAACTTATGGAAAGATTGGAGACTATATCCCTTCTGATGGTGTCCATTATGATTTTAAAACTACCCTTGATGGTGTCATTGAGAAATATTTACCAAATGATTTTGAATTTGATTTACCTGAGAAGTTAATAAATTTATATAATGAAAAAGATTACGGAGAATATGCTGATAGTTCAGGTAATTTAATCGTTAATTTTATTCACAATACTGATATAACAGGAGGAAATTCAGGATCTCCAGTCTTAAATTCCGAAGGACATCTAATTGGAACAGCTTTTGATGGTAACTGGGAAGCGATGAGTGGAGATATTGCTTTTGAGTCTGAAATTCAAAGGACAATATCTTGTGATATAAGATATGTATTATTCATTATTGATAAGTATGCTAATGCAGGTCATTTGGTAAAAGAAATGGATATAGTAAAATAATTTTATTTTTTTGAAAAT
>MDTB01098273.1_pt1 | contig 14694 bp, 17 predicted proteins | sample 811161 | NCBI WGS metagenome assembly MDTB01 (sample SAMN05326650, study PRJNA326480) | marine metagenome | isolation source: seawater | place: Mediterranean Sea | collected 2009
CCTGCCTGGAACCGCTTATTATAATCCACAACCTCTTCCCCTAATGTTTGATAGTTTAATGCAATAGTTTCGTGGGCGCCTTCATCCACATAAACATCTAGACGCCCCATTACTAGAATATCATTCATGATTTTCTCTTTAGACGTTAGTGCATTATTATCTTGGGTAAAATCATTTGGGAAATATCCTACTTTATGCCATCCAGGTAAGACATCTATTGGGTTCTTCAGTGGAGAATAACCAACAAGGTGCCCATCAACATATATTGGTAATCCTTTTGTATCGCACAATATTTCCAAGGTTGTTCGTTCTCTTGCATCTTTCCATGATGTGGGATGCGCCTTCTTTTGTGCGTCTTTAGGATTTGGAAACACATAGGATGGATTTAACTCTTTTTCTTCTACGTAATCTTGAAATGTTAGGACGATTATAATGGTGCTATTTTTGTCATCTAAAATAAGGTCAAACATCCCAATGCTTCGACTAATTTGAATTGAAAGCTGAAGTGAGTTTTGGGACCAATTTTGTTGAATGTCCTGGATGGGATATGAAGATAGATTTTGAAAAAAGTTTGGCGAAGGCCTAATCAAATTGTAGAAGTTTAAGATAAACCAATTCTTTTGTTCGATCCAGCTTGAAACATCTGCTCTTTCAACATGACTTGAAAACTGGAATTCAATTCGTAGTCCAGTTTCGGTCGTTTCAGTTTTAGAAGATAAAATCATAGGAAGATCTTGAGCCATGAATTCTGGGCTAAGCACAAGCCAGAGAAGAGTACCCAAAAATTGACCCTTCAGAAAGGAGCCATGCACTTTATTAATCAGTTTCTTCTTCTGCAATTGCTAGATTAATTCTAATCTTTTGTGTTCTTCCTTGGGGAACATAAATATCCTGATAATCAGGTATGCTCATGGCAAATTGAGGACGAACAGAGCTTGGGTCGACAACTCGAACTCTATGCCAGCCAGCAGATACAGGTAATTTTTTAGGAATCGGGGTTTTACCTATCAAAGATCCATCAATGAACACATCTGCACCTTCAAGATTGCATGAGATTTTTAAAAATGTTTTTCTATTAGAAAGATCTACAGGTAGTAGGTTAACTTCGCTGCTATTTGAAAGTTTACGAGTCTCTCTCTTTACCTGGGTCGTTACAGGGGGTTGATTTAATAATTCTTTTGCAGTTTCACGAGCCTGCTGTATTACACTCCCAAATCTTTGTTCAGTAACTAGTTTGTTATCAATCTGCATTGAGGCAATCATAGGTTTTTCTCCAGACAGTGCGCGTACCAACTCTCTGTGTGTCCCTTCTCCTACAATACCATCAACATTTGCTGCATTAAAACCTCTATTAAGTTGGAATTCAATAACCGCATCTTCTGTGTTTGGTCCAAAGTTTCCGTCAACTCCATCATTATATACACCACCTTCACCTAGGTCATAACCTAAAACTAATAGAGCTTCTTGAAGAGCTTTAACGCTTCTGGGTCTACGGACACCTGACTTTAGCATACCTTCATCAAGTATAAAGGAGATATCAATTGACTCTTTGGTTAAAGATTTTCTTTTAGGCGGAGGTGGACCACTTATTTCTATCTTTTGTTTTCTGATCACAACAAGAGGTTTAGGATCTTCCTTAATAATTTTTTCTTGGGTTTTTTCCTTGTCATTTAATATAGCTAATTCTTGATTATTTGATGTCCCCGCCTCATTATCAATTGAGTCATCTTCTGTTGAATACCAGTTGCTATACCATACAAAATATTTTTCCGGACCATATTTATCTCTAGCGTATACAAAAGAGTCATAAAAGGGAGACCCTTTTGCTTCTTTTTTTGGAAGAGAAAAAACTCTGTTGTTATTGCTCCCTTCAGAGATTTTAACCTCTGACCTTAAACTATCATTCAATGATTCCCAAACTTGAATGAGAATGACTCGACTAGCAGCCGAATGAAATATTTCAAAATCTTCTATAGGTCTTTCAAAGAGGTACCCCAATTGGACTGATTGATTATTTTCTGTAATCTCAATGTCGATCAGTGGTGGCTCAAATTCAATGTACTCAACTGCAGATGGGCTTAAGTACATACCATTAAGAGTAACGTAAAACCAGTTCTCTTGACCTACCCAACCTGCGATATTATCTAAATCCATCACAGAGCTAGTTACTATACGAAGCAACGTGCCATTGCTCTTCTGATGAGATGTGATGAGCTGCACTTGGCTACTCCAAACAAATGAAATGGAAAATAAAATTAATCCAAAAATTTTGATATGTCTCTTTTTAGAGATCATTAAGTTGCTTTCTTAGTTTAGTAATTGTACCCAATTCTTCTACTGGGTTTTTCCCTTTTGATTCTTTTTCTCGAATTTCCATTCTTAATTCAGAGATTTTTTCCTTTATGGGTTCTGATTTTAAGATTTTTATGCAATCATATACAATTTCTTCAAATGAACTTTCCTGATCCTTTGTAAAAAGAATCTGTGCAATGGAATCCCTTTCATTCTTATCCTGAAAATACTCGATAATTGAAGATGATTCCACATCCAAATTCTCATCAATTAGTATTTTTGCTAACTTTTTTAGTAGTGGGCTTGAAAAAAGGTCGAGATTTACCTGGTCAACAATATGTCTCTTTATTGCACTATTATTACTAATCAGGAGTTGAATTAATTCCACTTGTGCTTTATCAGTTTTGCTTGAAAATGTGATTTTTTCTTTATTTATGATTTCATCTTCATAATTATTCTCAGGATTAACCCTTTGTGTATTAACTGACTTAATGAAATCATGTTCTTCAATGGATAACTTTTCTGATATCATTTTTATTAAGTCATTTCTTATAACACCGTCATCAATACCTTTTATTTCTTTTGAAAGGTCAATGATATATTGCTGTCTATCGGGTCCTTTTAATTCGATACCATTATGTAATTCAATATGAAAATCGATATAATCTTTTGGCGATTGAATAGCTGACAAAACGTTTTCTATGCTAGAGTTATCTATCCAATCATCTGGATCCAACCCATTTGGTGGCATTACAATACTTGGGACCATACCAGATTTTAGCAAAACCCATCCTGCTCTAATGGCAGCATTCCCACCTGCATCGTCTCCATCATATAATAAGACAACCTTTTTAGTTATCTTGGAAATGAAGGCAGCATGCCTTGAAGTAAAAGCAGTACCTGAGATTGAAACCACTGGGTATATGGAAGACTGATAGAGTTTTAAAAAATCCATATAACCTTCTACTAAAACCACATACCCTTCTTTTCTAATTGCATCACGAGTAGCCTGCAAACCATAAAACACATTACTCTTTTTATAAAGAGGTGTTTCTGGTGAATTTAGATACTTAGCTGCATCTTCACTGCCAAATATTCTCCCTCCAAATCCAATAGGCTTACCAGAAGGATGAAAAATTGGGAACATGATTCTTGATCTAAAACGATCAAATATCCCTTTATCAGATTGAGAAAACAAACCAGATTGAACTATTTGCGATCTGGTGAAACCCTTACCTTTACATGCTTCTACAAGCTGATCCCAACTATCTAATGCATAACCTATTTTAAATTGTTTGATTATATCTTCTTCAAAACCTCTTTCTTTCAAATATGCTAATGATTTTTCACCTACATTTGAAAATAAATTTTCTTGGTAAAGCTCCATCGCAATTTCATGTAGTTTATATAAAGATGAATACAACTCAGAATCACCATCTGATCTTTTTAATTCAATTGGGATATTATACTGTTCAGCTAATACTTTTACAGCATCAGGGAATGGGATTTTTTGATAATCCATTAAAAATGAATATACGTTGCCCCCAGCATTGCATCCAAAACAGTAATATATCTGTTTTGATGGAGAAACACTAAATGAAGGAGTCTTCTCATTGTGAAATGGACAAAGCCCAAAATAATTCGGCCCACGCTGCTTAAGATCCACGTATTTTGAAACTACATCAACTATGTCCGCGCTATCTCGAACCCTTTCTATTATATCTTGAGGTATTTGTGACATTATGGCTGCGTTAACTGCTTGATGTATGATTCACTCAACTCAATTGGGTCGTCCCAGTTAAAAAACGAAACCATCGACAATCTGAATTGGCTACTTATTTTTGAAATTTTAGAGTTTTTATCAATGAAAGTGGTCCATTTTTGTTTTGGAAGCAATGCTATAAACCAGACAATTGACATTATTATGAAAAATCCCTTAAATGCACCAAAGGTAAAACCTAACGACTGGTTCATCATTTGATTATTTTTTGATAATAGTGCAATATTAAACATTTTTGTTAGCAACCTTGTAAAAACCAAGGCGATAATAAAAAGTAGAGTAAAAGTTAAAATTGTAATAATCCACTCATCAAAGTCCACTATCCCATTTATTTTCTCCGAAAAGAATTTTGTATTGGACATTGAAATTAGAATCGCGATTATAAGCCCAACTAATCTCCCAAATTCTTCAATTAATCCTCTCTTAAATCCATTGTAACCAAGAAAAAGGACAAATAATATTGCAAGGCCATCTAGAAACCAGCTCATCTATTCCAATAATTCTCTTAAAATTTGATTAGCCATTTTACCATTAATCTGGCTACCACCCTTTTGCATCACGATAGGCATAACTTTTCCTAGATCTGAAAGTCCTTTTGCATTTGTTTCAGTAATCACAGCCTGCACTAGTTTACGAGTGTCTCCTTCATCCATCATTTCAGGCAGATACACACTCAATATATCAAGCTCTAACTTCTCTTTTATCGCAAGGCCCTCTCTCCCAGCTTTTTCATACATTTCAATTGATTCTTTCCTCTGTTTAACTAGAGTCTTAATAACAGAGATGCGATCTTTCTCCGTAAGATCTTTACGAGTATTAATTTGTTTATCTTTTAGTTTAGCCAACAATGTTCTAAGGGTACCAGCCTTGTCTTTATCGCCTGACTTCATCGCCGCATACATATCAACTTTAATTGTCTCTATATAATCCATTTAACTATTATCAATCCTTTTCATTGCTAAGAGCAAATAATCTTTATTGGTTTCAAATCCTATAAATCTTCTACCATTATTTTTACATACAATCCCAACATCTCCAAAACCCATAAATGGATCCAAGACCCAGTTTAATTTGAAGCTACTTGCATTTAGTATTTTATATAATAATTTTTGTGGAAAACGTCCCCCATCATCTTTATTTGAAGGTATGTCTATCCATAAATTTGACTCATCATTGTTTGAATCAGGGACCTCTATAGTATTCACGCCTATTGGGTGTTGTTTAAAAAGAAACTCATCTGTTTTCGTTGCAAACCATATATCAGATGTTTCATTTGCCCAGGTTTTATTGTGACTAGCTTTTTTTTGATCTCTCCATGTGATCCTAGTTTGAATCTGAAAGGCATTTGATAGTAAGCCTTGATACATTCCTGAATATTGCCACGGGCAAAGAATGTAGATCGCCCCTGACTTTTTTAGTAATCGATAAGATTCTTGAATCCAATCTTGATTCCATTGGTAATACTCTTGAAGGGTGTTTCCATTTCCTTCTATTCCATCCCAATTTTCTTTTGGTGGTGCTGATATAATTAAATCAATTGACTCAGTGGGTAATTTGCTCATCCCATCTAAGCACTTGGATAAGAAAACTCCATCGCGTAGTTCATTTTCGCTCTCCATAGAAATATCTTCATATGTCTGTATTGCTGGGAGATATCTATTTAAATCATCAATTGAAAGTCCTGGGAAAGCCTCCATTGGATTATTATAATGATAGGTTTTAATTTTTTCAGAAGATTTAGACATTATAAAATTTAGGAAATATTTATCTTATAATCTTTTGAGAATCTCTTTTTCAATATCATTAAATACTTTAGTGTCTTCAAAAATATTAAAATCATCGGTTTCGATTGTCATAATAGCCTTATCAGCAATTGATTCAATCCAACGATCGTATGAAATGTTTAGAGTATGTATATATTCTGGATCAATTGAATTTTCATAGTCACGACCTCTTTTGTTTATTCTACTGAGCAATGTATCAGTGTCTGCTTTGAGATAAATAATTAAATCCGGTTTTTTCAGGTAGGAGGTCATTACTTTAAAAAGACCACGATAGTTATCCCAGTCTCGCTGAGGGAGCTCCCCTAATTGATACAAGTTCCTTGCAAAAATCTCTAAATCTTCATAAATAGTTCTATCCTGTATAACATTCATTGGAGACGCGGACATCTTTTGATGCATCTCAAAACGTTTATGGAGAAAGTATATCTGAAGATTAAAGCTCCATCTTTTCATATTACTATAAAAGTCGCTTAAGTATGGATTATCAGAAACTGATTCAAAAAAAGGTGTCCATTTTAATCTCTCCGATAATAGTTTTGTAAAGGTTGTCTTACCTACACCAATGTTGCCAGCAAGTCCAATGAATGATCCTTTTGTTTTTTGTTTATCTAACATTTTTTATACTACTAAATTGAATATGCAAAATTTGCAATCATAGATTATGGAAAATAAACAAAAAGTACTTTTTATCTGCACCGGGAATAGTTGCCGTTCCCAAATTGCCGAAGGCTTGCTAAATGAGATGGCAGCTAAATATTTTGATGTTTATAGTGCTGGTAGCCATCCAAGTAGTGTTAATGCTAATGCAATTTCTATAATGGAAGAAATTGAGATTGACATATCAAATCATACATCAAACTCGATTAATGAATATTTAAATACAGATATTGACATTGTTATTAGCGTTTGTGATGATGCAAAGCGATCTTGCCCTATTTTTCCTGAAGATACTATAAAAATTCATTGGAGCATTGACGATCCTTTTCAAGGATGGGATAAAAACGAAAAGGGTCTAAATAATTTTAGAAAAACTAGAACTGAGTTAAAAGATCGCATACAGGAATTCATAAATAAAATGGAGCTATCATGATCAATAGAATTTTTGTCATTGTTTTACTATTGACATCCTCTGTTTTGGCTGGAGAAATATCAGTATCAATATCTGAGGATTTGGTAAATGATTATCTTAGGTTGATAGGAGATCATCAAATCCCAAAAGGGAAAAGTGGGAATGAAGCCCTTTGGACAATCAAGGAGCCGCAAGTAAAATTTGAAGAAGGATCAGCAGAGTTTCTTGCATTAGTCTATTATAAAAAGGGTAAAACAAATATCAAAAAGAGTGTAAGTAAAAATATGTATGTTGAGTACAACTACGATGACAATATCATCAATCTTATGATTGAGGAACCAATTATAAAAATGGAAAGGAAAAATGAGACTTATGGTAAGTTAGATTTAGGCGACTTATACCAAAAAGGTTTAAAATTCCAAGGACCACGACCAAAAGTTCAGACAATGAAATTAAAAACTCTAAAAGGGAAAGTTCGAATTGATCTTAACATAAAGAAATCCTTGATTTATTTTGAGCCTGGGGTGGTTCGCGTAGCATTGGACTTAGATTTTAATTAAGCTTAGGAATTATAATGGAAGATAGAGAACCTTATATACTTGGAACAGATGAAGAAGAATTACAGAGATTGAAAATTCAGCATAATGTGTGGAAATCTGAAACAGTAAAAGGGTGGGCTCTTGCTAAATTTAAATTAGGTGACGTGATTCTAGATTTAGGATCAGGCCCAGGGTATTGTACCAGAGAACTAGCGAATATTGTGGGTTCCTCAGGTAAAGTCGTAGGCGTTGATCGTTCTCAATCATTTATCAATCACCTCCAATGGGAAAAGGATAAAACTAACTTAAATATAGAACCTGTTTTATCTACCTTTGACGACCTTGAATTGGACCCTGAATCATTGGATGGAATATATTGCAGATGGTCGCTTGCGTGGATACCAAACCCTAAAGAAATTTTAAATAAACTAAAACATTTCTTAAAGCCTGGTGGTAAGATGGTCATTCATGAATATTATTTCTGGACTAGCCACCGCACTCAACCGGAGAAACCTGCATTAAAAAAAGCAATTGGAGCTGCCTTACAAAGTTTCAAAGATTCTGATTCTGAGATTGATGTAGGTAAATATCTTCATGAATGGTTTGACGAGCTCGGAATGGAAATTTTTAACTATCGCCTTATGCCAAAACTTGCAACCCCCAATACAGAAACTTGGGAATGGCCAAAAACTTTCTACAAGAGCTACTTCCCTCGACTAATTAAAATGGGCTTATTAACAAATGAAGATGTAGAACTTGCATTTAAAGATCTTAAAAATTTAGAAACTTTAGGATATGCTACACTTTGGTGCCCTCTAATGATAGAAGTCATTGCAATAAAATAAATGAAAATTGTTTTATCAAAACTACCTGCATCTGGTTGGTGGGCAAATGGCATACCTAAGTATGAAGATAACCCTGCAATGATAGAGGGTGCTATTCCGGATATTGAGCTCTTAAATAAAGAGCGTAAAGATCTAATTACATCAGTGATAAACACAGGAAATGAAATAGTGGAATTAGACTTCCCTACTGAATTAGATCAAAATGAACCAAAACATGACTTTGTTTTTATAAGGGATCCATTTATATCTGACCAAAATGGCCTTGTAATAATTTTAAGAGCAGGTGAACCTCAAAGAAGAATTGAAAATAGACTAATTAAAAGATGTCTTGAGCATCTAGAACTAAAGATAGTAGAAATGCCTGATAAAACGGGAATGAGAGCAGATGGTGGAGAATTTTATTTCTGCAAAAAAGATAGTGTACTATTTAGTGGTCTCAAAAGGAACACGAATACAGGCGTGGAATTTGTAGCTGAGAGATTGAATGTAAATGAATTAGTGATTTTAGAAGGTGAAGGATTTCACCTGGACACATTCTTTACACCCGTTCTTAATAGAAGTGGGTATATTTGTTCAGTAGTAGTATGCACTACTGTAATGAAAACAGAATCTAAAAACGCACTTTATAAATTTGCAGATAATTTAGATATACCAGTTTTTGAAATTCCTCCGGATGATGCAATAGGCACCAAAAGTAAAGTAGGGAGTTTTGCTGCAAATGCATTGCCACTTCCAGGGACATTGATACGTCCAAGCCCGTTTTCAAACCCTGATATTGATAAGAAGATAATGGAAATGGGAATTAATGTAGTAATAAACCCAACAAGCCAATTCCAATTAAGTGGAGGGTCAGTTCACTGTTTGACAAATGAGTTATAATAAAAAAGGGGATGTATTTCACCCCCCCCCCTTTTCTACTACACTATTCTAATTAAATAATCAGATCCCGAGCCCCAGTCTCATGTTTAATGTCCCAAATGAACTAGCTCCAGGAATAACATCATCAACAAAGGTGTGTCTATAAATTAAAAAGGTGTCGATCATCAATAGTTTGAATTGAAGTCCTGTTTGAATGTGAAAACCGGAAGCATCATCTCTATTATCGTCATCTTCTAAATAATCAAGTAATGCTTGATCCAATGAAGATGGATCAGCATTTAATAAATCTCCACCAAGTAATCTTTCTACCGTTGTTACATCAGCAACAGGCATAGTCGAATGGGTATTAATTCCTAAACCTCCATGAAGTTGCGCACCTGCAAGAAATGGTATGGAAAGCCCTACTATCTTTTTTCTTACTGTAGTGTATGTATTCCCACTTACCCAAGCAAAATTTATTTTTGGCATCTCGCCAAAAGCATTCTGAAACTCAATATCGTATGTATTCCCTTGAATATTAAAGTCAAATTCAATATCTACAAGTGGAATAAGGTCAACATAAACATAACCTCCTAAAACTCCTGAACCATCAAACGCTCCATTCATAAGAGTTACACCGGGGATATTTGTATCAGGAGATGATGCATCCACACTGAATGAACCTTGCCCAAGTTGTAATCCAAAACCTCCAATAGCAAATATAGAAGTTGGGACTAAACTAATTAATAAAACCGAAATCAAATTTTTCATTTTTATTCCTTATTTTATCTACTAAATCGTTTCGTCTAAGTTTACTGTAAGTACGAGAATGAAACAAATCCCTCATTGTTAACCCATACCTCCTCTAAATAAATTGCAGCATATAAATTGATTCTTGAAATTACAGTTCACAATCTTATTATTCCTTATAGTTGATTCTGCATTCCCGCAGAAGGTACTATGGCCAACTACTCTTGGAAAGTACTTTTCATCAAATTTTGGTGAGAATAGAGATGACCATTTTCATATGGGCGTTGATATAAAAACAAATGGGAAAATAGGCATAGAGGTGCTAGCAGTTGAAGATGGATATATTAGTCGCTTGAGGTCAAATTACAAAGGTTATGGTAAAGCAATATACCAGAGGACTAATTCTGGTCACGAGGTGGTCTATGGCCATTTGGAATCATTTACCCCTGTGATGGAAAAGGTGTGGAGACTCCAACAGGCAAAACGTCGCAGTTATATAGTAGATACACAGTTCTCTTCGAAAGAATTCCAAGTTAAGAAGGGAGACCTCATTGGTTTTTCGGGGAATACTGGAAACTCTTTTGCTCCTCATATACATTTTGAATATCGAGACAGTAAAAGTGTCCCTTTAAACCCGTTAACAATGGCATTTGAGTTAGAAGATCAAATTATGCCAGTTGCTAGAGAGTTGGCAGTAATACCATTATCTCAAAACGCAATGATTAATGCTAGTCCTCTCACTCAAACTTTCCCACTATTTCGGGACAAAAGTGGGGTCTACCATTTCCCAGATACAATCAGCATTTTTGGAGAATTTGGATTTGCGATGAATGTTGTTGATAAACGTGAAGGTACCAACAATATTTATCAATTCCATAGAGCAGAACTAATTGTTGATGGAGATCTAGAGTTTGAGCTCAGTTATGATCGGATTCCGTTTAAGCAGGGGAAATTTGCTAAAACTATTATAGAGTATGACCTTAAAAGGAAAAACCTAGGGGAATTTCAAAAACTATATAGATTACCTGAACACAAGAAAATGTCAATTCATTCATTAGATAATACAGGAATATTAGGCCTCGCCCCAGGAGTGCATTCTGTTGAAATACGAATATTTGACGCGCGAGGGAATAAAACAATTGTTAAAGGAACTGTTGCTGCAACATTCCCAATGACTCTCGAAGCAAATGAGATCTTTAGAGATGGGAAAGTTGTAACACTTGCTTTATCTCCAAAAAGAGGTGGACTTGCAATCCGGGATGCAGTGGTATATAGTTTTACAAAATATGGATTTGCAGATAAAAAGGTTGAAATCATACATTCAGAGCAAGTAAAAAAAGACCTACACGTGACACTGCAATTGAGATCCATTAAAAATAGAATTTTACAAGTAATTGGAATCAATCAACTAGGGGGAATGGTGGATCCATTTCATTGGACAGATATGAAACCAGAAATTAGCGTGGTAGATATTCGTCCAGATTTGAAAATATCAAATACTAAAAGAGGATTATTCTTTCAGGTTGATTTAGATCACTTTGTCCCCGCTAGAGCAACAATGCGGCTTGCAAATGATAATACTTTCATGTCTTATCCAATGAACCAAATTAACCCTAATACCTTCCTGACAGAAAAGTTGTCTCACAATATTGTAAATAAAATGATATATATTGATATAGAATTACAAAACAGAGATCTTTCTCGGGAAACTCGCTTTAACTATTTACTTGAGCCGGTAGAGCCAGGAAAAGAAAGTTTTGTTTTTTCAAATGATAGAAATTGTTCAATGAAAACCTTAGCTGGAACCTTTTTCCAAAATAGTGTTATATGGATTGATAGAGTAGAAAGTCATGCCAAGATAAAAAATGGATTCCACATGTCTCCCGTGTACCAACTTCAGCCATTTGACCTTGCTTTAAAAGGTGCTTTTCAAGTTGGTATTCGATATGCACGTGAGCTTGTAGAGCACTCTAATCTTGGGGTCTATTATTTCGATCCTAAACCTGAGAAATGGACCTATGCAGAGACAACAAATAATAGAAGAAAGCAAATATTGACTGCTGAACTTGATAGAATGGATGCAGTTACCATAATTCAAGACCTTGACTCTCCTTTAATCAAAAGTACATTCCCTGGAAATGGTGGGCAATATCATATAGGAGATGTAGACAAGATTGTGATCAAAGTAGATGATCTTATTTCAGGCATAGCTCCAAATGAAGAATCATTTAGTTTGAAATTTAATGATGACCATTTATATCCTGGATACCAACCAATAAAAAAGGTGGTGACCTACAATTTTGATCGAAGGATTGAAAAGGGTCCACACAAGATAGATTTTAAAGTTCAAGACCGCATGGGGAATGAATCTAGTGAAACCATTTATTTCTCTATTTATTAGTGTTATTCCCGTACAAAGATGACAATCCTAGAGTTCTTTTCCCAATAATAACATATGCAATAATTGGGATAAATATTTTTATCTATCTATTGCAATTCCATTTTGTGGGTAATAGTTCTCAGATGGCTCAAAAAATAATTTATCGTTTTGGATTCGTACCAAATGATTTCAATATCCTAGACATAATAACATCCATGTTCATGCATGGCGGGTTTGGTCATATCTTTGGTAATATGTGGTTCTTATATATTTTTGGTGATAATGTTGAAAGTATACTTGGGCACGCTAGATATTTTTCTTTTTATCTTTTTTGTGGTGTTGGGGCAGCTTTAGGACAATTTTTCATTGAACCAACATCAGCGATTCCAATGGTAGGGGCCAGCGGTGCCATTGCTGGAATTCTGGGAGCATATATGATAAAATTCCCAAAAGCAAAGGTCCATGTTTTTGCAGTAATTATTATATTTGTTACTACATTTGTTGTCCCAGCCCAGATCGTACTTGGAATCTGGTTTATAATGCAACTATCTGGAGGGTTAAGTAGTTTGGGAATAGATACCACAGGTGGGATTGCTTGGTTTGCCCACATTGGTGGATTCTTAGTTGGCGTAGGTTCGTTAAAAATTTTCCAAACATTTCATTTTAAATATAATGAATAAAAAACTGATAAAAACAGCAATAGATATGCGTAAAAGGTCACATTCCCCTTATTCAAATTATCAAGTTGGCGCAGCAGTAGAAACTGAATCTGGGAAAATAATTGGTGGCTGCAATGTAGAATCCTCAAGCTATGGATTAACTTGTTGTGCAGAGAGAGTAGCCTTATACAGTGCTATCTCTGAGGGCCATGGTAATTTCAAATCAATGGCTATATCAACGGAAAATGGCGGGATGCCTTGTGGAGCTTGTAGACAAGTGATTTGGGATTTATGTAATAATATAAAAATATATATCTGTAATGGAAAAGAACTATTGAGAACGATTGATTCATCTGACCTGCTGCCTGATGCATTTGATGAAAGTTTTTTAAAATGAATATAATTATTTTGGGTATTGCTGGAGGAACTGGTTCTGGGAAAACCTATGCCGTAAAAAACTTATTAAAAGAATATCCCTCAGGTAATATTGTTTCGATTAGTATAGATTCTTATTACAAAGACTTAAGTCACATCAATTATAAAAATAGAGTAAAACAAAACTTTGATCATCCCGACTCTATTGATATTAATCTATTAGAACATCATTTAGAACAGGCATCTAAAGGACGCAAAATAAGTATCCCAATCTATGACTTTACTAACCATATTCGAATTGGGAAAACAAGTAGTATATCAAATGTGAAAATCTTAATTGTTGAAGGAATTTTTGCACTCCATTATTCACAACTTCGTAAATTATACACATTAAAAATATTTATGGATACACCAGAAAGTATTCGATATGAAAGAAGGCTAGTTAGGGATGTAAAAGAAAGAGGGCGAACTGTAAAATCGATAAAAGATCAATATAATTCCACGGTTCTTCCTATGCATAATAAGTACATTGAACCATCAAAAAAATTTTCCGATCTGGTTTTGAACGGGGAGGATAATATCAATGTCATCATTAATAAAATAAAAGCATTAATTAAAAGTTAAGATGACGCATACACCAATAAACTCTGGTTGGATAGAAGTTATTTGCGGTAGCATGTTTTCCGGAAAAACCGAAGAATTAATGCGCCGGTTGCGAAGGGCCGAAATTGCAAAAATGTCCATCTCCGTATTTAAACCTAAAATTGATTCTCGTTATGATAAAGGTCATATCGTCAGCCATAATAAAGCTAAAATGATGTCCTCCATAATTGATAATCCTAAAGAAATAATCAATGCCTCAAAGGACCATGATGTGGTTGGTATTGATGAAACCCAATTCTTTGATCATTCAATTGTTGATGTCTGCAAAAGGTTAGCTTATAATAAAAAACGAGTAATTGTTGCAGGGCTAGATACAGATTATAGAGGCCTCCCGTTTGGCCCAATGCCTGATATGATGTGTGAAGCAGAATACGTTGATAAATTAAGAGCTATCTGCATTGAATGCGGAAACCCTGCATCGTATAGCCAGAGAACATCTAAAGATTCCCATCAAGTTGTGATTGGAGAAATGGATAAATATGAGGCGAGATGCAGAAATTGCTTCCAACCTCCTAAAGGTTATTAAAAGTGAATTTTACTGGTCTCATAGGGATTTTATCTCTTTTAGGTATTGCATATGCCTTATCAAATAATCGTAAAGAAATTAAACCTAGAACAGTCTTTTGGGGTATTGGACTACAATTATTATTTGCAGTGATAATTCTGAAGATTCCTTTTGTGAAGAGCCAATTTTCTAAAG
>MDTB01224554.1_pt1 | contig 14694 bp, 9 predicted proteins | sample 811161 | NCBI WGS metagenome assembly MDTB01 (sample SAMN05326650, study PRJNA326480) | marine metagenome | isolation source: seawater | place: Mediterranean Sea | collected 2009
ATTTCGGCCAATGCCAAAGAATACTCCAGTACAATAAGTTTATCATCGAGTGGGACAGTCAAAGCCAGAATTCTTAGAGATAATATTTGGTCAGCCCTAAATGAAGCCACATTTATAGTAGGAACTCCTGCAAAAGCCGGCAATTTGGTGATTTCAGAAATTCATTATAATCCAGCCGGAAATTCTGAAGAAAATGAATTCGTAGAACTAATGAATACTTCTAATCAGATCATTGAGCTTACAGGTGTAAAGTTTACAGAAGGCATACGCTATGAATTCAATCATAGTAAGAGTTTAAAACCAGAGGAAAGAATAGTAATCACTCCTGAAAACTATGAGGGACAACTGGATAACGGAGGCGAAAGAATAACACTGATTGATGCTCAAGGGGAAATAATTGAGAGTTTCAAATATGATGACAAAGCGCCTTGGTACGAATCATCTGATGGTGACGGACCTAGTCTTGTAAGAATCGATCCAAAATCAATTTTTAATCCCAACCTTAATACCAGCTGGAGGTCGAGCGCTGATGATGGAGGGAATCCTGGCACTTTTGATAATACTCAATTTGAGGGTGACGAGCTGATAAAATACGCGTTCAATGATTTTGCCACCCAACAAATTGAGATTCAAAATGGATATATAATTTTCAATTACCAAAAAAATCTACTAGCTGATGATATTACTTTTATCCCTCAAAAATCTAATGACCTTCAGAAATGGTACAACGTTGAGGCCTTTGAAGTAATTTCTCAGATGAAATTAGACAAAAATACCGCCAATATCTCTTTGAAAATTGATAATAGGAATGAAAACGATTCCTCATCAATGAAATATTTTAGATTAAAATTAAATATTATAAACTAATCTCTTAGCGCTTTAGCAGGGTCAAGTCTTGCCACCATATATGCGGGTGGCAGAGCCGCCAGAGTACATAATATAAATGCTCCCATACAAATAATTGCGATGTCACTAGGAATTATTTGCGCGGGTATCTCCGCAACTCCATACATTTCTTCTGGAAACACCTCGACGCCCAAATTTCTAGAAAGGATTTCCCTTATTCCATTTCGATAATAAAGGACCAGAGACCCTCCGGCCAATCCTGAAATTGAACCAATAAATCCAACGATTAATCCTTGTCCTATGAAGACACCAACAATCTGTGAGATCTTTGCCCCTAGAGCTTTCATGACACCAATTTCATGACGCTTTTGGACTGTAACTGTAATCATTGTGTTCATCGTACTAAAAGCGGCAACAAGAATTATAAAGAAAAGAACAAAATACATCATCCCCCTCTCGTTTCTGATTGTTGCGAATAACTGTTTATTGCGTTCTATCCAAGTTTGAGACTGCCAACCTATTGGCATAATTTGGTTAAAAGATTTTTCTTTAATTAGATCCGCCAAAAATGGATCATCTAATTCAATAGACAAACCATGTATGTTTGAACCCAATTCATACAAATCCTGTCCAATTTCTAATGGAATCAAAATCATTTCCCCATATCTGACGGAATCAAATATACCTGTGACTATCAAGTCTTTAGGGGTTTTGATACTTTCAGTTAATTCCCTGACCCTTTTTCTAAGCTCTTCATCATCAAGTTCATCATTATCAGCAGCTTCGAAAAGATCAGTAACAATAGGTTCAATGTCAGCAGTTGAAAATGCCTCAATATGCTCACCAAGCTGTAACCCGTTCCTTTCGGCAAACTGTAAGGAGACTAAGCATCCATACTTACCCTCTTCTGGTTGATATGATAGATCCAGATTACCCTGATCAACAATCTCTTTAATTCTTTCGCTTAAACTACTTTCCGATGAATCAATACCCATCATCATCAAAGCAGATTGTCGACGCGACGCATCACTACCAAATTGAAGAAGCACCTGACCCATTACATAGGGAGCAACAGATTTCACCTTCTCAACCCCCTCAATTTTTTCCATTAATACATCCCATCCAGCTGCATCTAAATTTGGATCTGAAGCATCAGCAAAGCCATATTGTTCTACCCTGAGGTGAGGTTCGAAACCTAATATCAAATCCTCAAGTCGCTTTTCAAAACCTGTCATCACTGCAATGACGACAATTAAAACTCCAACCCCCAATGCAACCCCAATTATCGATATTAGAGTTATTATAGATACGTAGGTACGCTTTGGCTTCAAATATCTTAAAGCCAAAAAAAGACTAAAATTTTTAATCACTACAACTAACCATTGAATTTATCTTCAGGGCACCGCTAAATTAGGAATTCTCCTCGTCTCCACTTTTTTTCAACTGTGGAAAAAGTACGACATCTCTAATCGATTCAGCGCTAGTCAGCATAATGACTAGTCTGTCAATTCCAATCCCTATACCACCAGCAGGAGGCATTCCATGCTCTAAAGCGGTTAGAAACTCTTCATCCACTTTTTGAGTCTCCTCACCTGCCTGATCCATAAGTCGTTGTCTTTGAATATCAGGATCATTTAATTCAGAATAACCAGGTGATATTTCTTGACCATTTATAATAAGCTCATAAACATCAACTAAAGAATCATCATCAGTATTTTGTTTAGCCAAAGGAACTAGTTCTTTAGGCACGTGAGTAACATAAAGAGGATCAAATGTTTTTTCTTCAACTAGCTTTTCAAAAACCTGCTGGGTAACTTCGTAATCTTCCAGTTGTTTGGATATCTCAACCCCAAGTTCAGCGCATTTTTCACGTCTCTGATCTGCAGTAATTTCAAACCAATCTTGACCAGCAACATCTTTGATGAGCTCTTTGTATGGGGCTCTTTTCCAAGGCCTACTTAGATTGATATTTTTGGTAACGTTACCTTCTTCATCTTTTGTCTCAATATTCAAACCTCCACAATATTTTTCTGCAACCGTACATACCATTTCCTCAACAAGATCAGCCATAGCCTCAAAATCAGCATATGCCCAGTAGGCCTCAAGCATTGTAAATTCAGGATTGTGCCTTCTACTAATACCTTCATTCCTGAAATTGCGATTCAGTTCGAAAACTTTAGTCATTCCGCCAACTAACAACCTCTTCAGAAAAAGCTCTGGAGCAATTCTCATATAAAGAGGCATATTCAAAGCATTATGATGAGTTTCAAATGGCCTAGCTGCGGCCCCACCAGGGACATCCTGAAGCATCGGTGTTTCTACCTCGATGAAACCGCGGTCTTGGAGGAAGTCTCTAATTTCTCTAACGATCAATGATCGTTTCAGAAAAACATTTCTACTTGCTTCATTAGAGACTAAATCTAGATACCTTTGTCTGTAGCGGGTTTCTTTATCAGAGAGGCCATGGTATTTATCAGGCAATGGTCTTAGAGACTTCGAAAGTACTTTGAAAGATTCCACCTTAACAGTTGGTTCACCGACTTTGGTTTTAAAAGTTTCCCCTTCAACACCTATCCAGTCACCAAGATCTAATTGTTTGAATATTTCAAAGCTTTCTTCTCCAACTGCCTTAGCATTAAGGTAACATTGTATTCGCCCCTTAAAATCAGATATATCGAAAAAATGACTTTTCCCCATGTCTCTGTGGGCAGTTATCCTACCGGCAACCACAACTTTAGAGCCTTCGGTAAAAGATTCACTCAATTCATCAATTTCCTTATCAATTAAAAACCTCTCACCGTAAGGATTTACTCCTAGTTCTCTAAGCCTATTTAACTTTTCACGCCTAACAGCGATAAGTTCCTCTTCGGTACTCTTATTTTCCTCATCTGACATAAGAGGAATAACAAACACCTCCTTGGCGAAGGAACAAGAATAAAATCTATGACATTAATTCGTGTACAACGCGTCCATAAACATCAGTAAGACGAAAATCCCTACCAGCGTATCGATAGGTAAGTTTTTCATGATCAATACCGAGAAGATAGAGAATCGTGGCATGTAAATCATGCACATGAACAGGATTTTCAATAGCATTCATGCCAAACTCATCTGATTTACCATATGCAAAACCTCCCTTCAGGCCAGCTCCCGCTAGCATCATTGAAAACGCAGTATGATGATGATCTCGACCAGGTTTCTTTTTTTGGTGGTTCTGAGCATATGGAGTCCTTCCGAATTCTCCGCCGAATATCACCAAAGTATCTTCAAGAAGGCCCCTAGATTTTAAATCATTAATTAAAGCTGCAGCGGCTTTGTCTGCATCAGCACAAAGTTTTGCGTGAGATTCGTAATGATTTTCGTGTGTATCCCATGGTTGATTACTTGAATCTTTTGTATAATACACGGTGGTAAATCTTACTCCCCTTTCTGCTAACCTTCTGGCAAGCAAGCATGATTGAGCAAATTTAGAATTACCGTATGTTTCTTTTGTTTTGGTTGTCTCTTTTGAAATATCAAATGCGTCTGTAGCCTCTATTTGCATTCGATATGCAGTCTCCAATGTCGAAATATGAGACTCCAGAATAGAATCAGCTTTTCGTGAATGATTATGAAACTCATTCATCTTCGAAAGCAAATCTAGCTGTCTTCTTTGCTCGATCTTAGCTGAGCCCGGGCTTTTAATATTTGCGAGTAACTTTTCCAATGACATATCTTTGGTGATTACACTTGAGGCTTGAAATTGAGCCGGCAAAAAACCGGCACTCCAAAGAGCTGGACCTACAACTGTTTTTGGACTCGGTCGAAGAACCACATAGCCCGGTAAGTTTTCATTTTCTGAACCTAATCCATAAATGGTCCATGCTCCAATTGATGGCCTTGTTGGCTGTATAACTCCAGTATGCATTTGCAACAAAGCTGGTTCATGATTCGGAACGTCACAATGCATCGACCTAATGACACATAAGTCATCTGCAAGCTTTGATAAATTTGGTAAAGACTCACTAATTTTGAGACCAGATTCGCCACATTGATTAAATTTTAAGGGAGATGGTAAAAAACCAGCATTTGTGGCTTTATATAATTTACCCTCTGGTTTTTTGCCTTCATGCTTTAATAAGTCAGGCTTCGGGTCGAAAGTATCAACGTGTGATGGCGCTCCGTTAAGGAACAAAAAAATGACTCGTTTTGCCCTAGGAGCAACACTTCTATTTAAAGAGCTAAATTCATTTCCTTTAGCTAATAGCTTTTTCCCAAGAAGATTCGCCAAGCCAACAGCCCCAAAACCCATTGCAGATTGATGCAAAATCGCCCGTCGTTTTATTGGATGCTGATATTTTGAGTTAATCACGGAAAATAAATTCGTTTGAGATGAGTAAATTCTGGGCAAATCGTTGCCAGCGTTCTTCTTTCTTTTCTTCAACCACTCCGATGTACTCAGCAGACCTTAATAATTCCTGATTAGAAGGAGATCGAGATAAGATTTTTTGATACATTTTAATTATCGATTCATTGATATTATTGGAGGTAATTTCTAGTGATATTTTTTTCGATCTTTCAATAACAAATTCACTATTAATAAAATAAAGTTTTTGTGCAGGCGTGATAGTTTCATCACGAGAAGAACTATGAATATTAGGATCTGGATAATCAAAAAGAGCAAGATAATGGTCTAGTTCTTTCCGGCTAATTCTTGAATAAATAGTTCGTCTCAAATTCTTTTTGTCAGACACCTTCAGAGATTCAGCTCCCCTGTCTCCGCTCTCCATCTCTCCAGAAACTAATAACATTGAATCGCGAAGCATCTCTGCGGAAAGCCTTCTCCTAGGAAAATAAGAATAATATTTATTTTCCTCATCTTTTTGACGCTTTAAAGAAATCACAAAAGAACTTTGTCTGTAAGTTGATGATAACAGAATACGTTTGATTAAATCTTTTATGGACCAGCCGTTTTCCATAAAAGTAATCGCTAAATAATCAAGTAATTCTGGATGAGATGGCAATCCTCCCAGACTGCCAAAATTGCTGGTTGTTTTTACAAGACCTTGACCAAAGAATAATTGCCAAATCCGGTTTACAGCCACTCTGGCAGTTAACGGATTTTCTGAGCTAGCTATTGCATTAGCGAGTTCTAACCTGCCACTCCCATTAGTATATTTCTTGGAATCTCTATCAGATAAAATTTCCAGAAATCCTCTCGGTATTACTTCTCCTTTATCAGTGACATCACCCCGCTTGAAAATCGGTAAATCTTGAACCTTCCCATCCTTGACGATATGAACATGAGACTTATCACCGATACTGTCTACAATTTCACGTTTATGGATTTCAGTGCTGGCAAATACACCTGCGAAAGCATGATAGTCAGCTGTACTGATGGGATCGTACTTATGATCATGACACCGAGCACAGGCAACAGTTAGAGCCATAAAGCCACGACTAACTACATCAACACTATCCTCCCATTCTTCAGCCTTCACTTCAAGTCGGCCACGGTTGTAGTATTGAGGACCTAAGCCAAGAAAACCAAGGGCAGCAAAATCTTTCTCGTCAACACCATCAATCTTATCAGCAGCAAGTTGCAAGCGAATAAAATCATCATATGGCACATCATGATTAAAAGCTTCTATCACCCATTGCCTATACTTATGGGCATGCGGGTAAAAAAATTTCTTATCATTGCCAACTTGATGAGCTTGATCTTCTGCGTAGCGAGCAACATTCATCCAGGAGCTTGCCAATCTTTCGCCAAATTCTGGACGTTCAAGAAGTTGATCAATTAGTCTTGCATAGTTATTTGGATCATCAGCTTTTTTATATTTCTCTATCTCATTGAATGATGGAGGCATTCCAAGCAAATCAAAAAACAATCTCCTAACAATAACTTCAGGAATCGCCTCTTTTTCTGGCTCAAGACCATTTTCTTCTAATTTATGAAGAATAAAACGATCAATATTTCCTCTTGCCCAATTAGAATCGATAGTTTCTGGAGGAGAACTCTTTTTAGGATTTACAAATGACCAAAGTTTTTCAGAACTCTTAACATTGACTGAATTTTCAGATGCATCTAAAGCGAAATTACCTCCCGAATTAAACAATAAAAAAAGTAAAATCAGTAGCCTCATTCAATTAATTGGTTCGTTAATATTAACAAGCAAAATCCCAAAACCAAATATAAAGATTACCTTTTTATTTTATAAAAATTTTTTTCGATTGGTACAACTCAAGTCTTAATTTGGCCGATGAAACATCTGACCTGTTTTCATACAATTTAATAGCTTCTGTAACTGCTGATATTGCCGATTCAAAATTCCCACAACTCGCCTCCGCCATAGATAAAAGGTCTAAATAATTCGGATTTTTGTTATTTGTCATCTTACACAGCCTTAAAGCTAGGGCCCGAGATTCTTGAGGTCTTCTGACTTTTATGTCCTTATCTGTGGCTAATATATACGCAAGATTATAAGCGGCTTTTAATGTTTTAGGAAAACGGCTAAGTGTCTTTTTGTAACTCTCGATAGCGCGCTCCTTATCACCCGAATCTCGAAATGAATTAGCTGCCACCATCATCTCTGCAGCTTCATCTATTGGAATACCGAGCCCTCCTTTAAGAATTTTTATCATCCGCAAAACATCTGGATCATTTGGATATCTACCATCAAATTTTTTAAGATATGCCAAAGCTTCCTTAGGTTGGTCAGCATCGAGAAATTGAGAACTAATCCTCCTGGGGTCAGGTTTAGGTAATGGACTAATAAACAACCCTTCAAAAGGAAGGGCCATGGACCTTCTTTGTTCATGATTAGCATTAAGTAATTTGAAATCAGATATAACCTGGTTAGTTGAAACTTTACCTTTATAAATAACCGCCACGTCCCCGTATTGATCCATCAAAAAACTTGATGGCACTGGCAAATCAACCCAACGATCTAGAACACCTTTTTGGAAAAGATCCAAGGTTCGTATTCCCTTTAAAGAAATCGGAGAATTTGCAAAAGGATATTGAGAATTTTTTGGAGGTTTAATATCGACATTTAAAAGTTGAATATGAAGACCTGACTCTTCTATTATTTTAATATTATTAGACCACTCTTGAAGCTCTTCAATACATGGCTGACATGAAGCCGACCATAAATTAATAAGCATCGGCTTTTGTATTTTTGGCAACTCTTTAATATCTGGTAACGGAAGCTTAGCAGGAAGAACAATTCTCGCTTCATCTTCATCAGGATAAATGTTTTGCGGAGATTCGGTTGTAGGTTCAAGCTCAGGAATCTTTATAGATTGTGCAATATCATTCCCATATTTAATACTATAATAATTAGACTTATTTATACCTTTAACTTCATAACTCGTTCCATCTGGCCAGAAAACCAAGACTTTGTTAAGTTTGCCAATATTTCCTAAACCAAAATGCAGGAAAGTTCCTGACTGTGATAAAAAACCATCACCAGCATAAACGGTCCGAATAATCGGCTTATCTGATTGATCAGTTAAGACATGAACTTTCGCTCCGATAGCATCTTTATTCACCAGTGAACCGTCACCCTCTAATTTAATTCCTAACCAATCAGATTTATTGAGCGAGCGGTTTTCTAATAATCTTATTCTAGGGGCATTACGACAACTCACCCAAACGTCCAAATCTCCATCAAAGTCCCAGTCTGTAGCAACCACTGCCCTAGCATCATCAGGAAAATCAAATCCGGAAATCGCAGAATTATCTGCAAAGCCCTTGCCTTCACAATTAATAAATGCACAATTTCTTTCTCTTCCGCTAAAAGATCTATCTTGATGCAAGAGGCGATTAAGGGCTCTCCATCCTTGTTTATATTTCAAGACACTTTCGTCGCTTACATTGGCACCAAGGGGCGATTGCGACACGACCTGTCGCCAGTAAACACTTCACAAGTCTCCAGTATCAGGCGCTGTAATGAATCCATTGGCCACTAAAATATCAAGCCATCCATCATTATCAATGTCGGCAAATCGAGACCCCCAAGCCCAGCGACCCATGGTAACATTTGCTGTTTCACTGACATCCTTAAAAGGTTTATCAAAAACACCTTGAAATAAAGAATTACCACGAGCATGCCTACGAAAATTATTGATCAAATCCGAATTAGCCTCTGATTTAAATTGTCTCTGATAAGTAATTCTATTTCCGGCAGAAGAGAACATATTACTGACATATAAATCCGAAATTCCATCCCTATCATAATCACCCCAACTTACCGACATTCCAGCTGACATATCTTCGACACCAAGCTCTTTGGCAACATCCACAAATCGACCCTCATTATTTTGATAAAGATTATTTCTTCCATAATCATTAGCCACATAAAGATCCAAGTCCCCATCCCCATCATAATCATGCCAACTTGAGGCAAAGCTGAAACGGTCATTATTTTGATTCAGACCAGACTCTTCAGTCACTTCAGTAAAATTCCAGTTCCCATCGTTACGCAGCATTTTGTTCTTCCCTCCATTCTTTGCATCATGATAAGGCATTGGCTCACCCATGATACCAGATTCACTTTCAGGACCCGATGGAGGATTGTATCCACATAGAAAAAGATCAAGATCACCATCATTATCGTAATCAGCAGAACTAATAGAAAATGTTTGCGCATGAGTTCCTAAACCCAATGCAAGCTCAAACTTTAGATCTCCAATGTTATCCATGAATAATATTTTAAAGTTTTGTGAGATCGCAATGTCTTTATCTCCATCATTGTCAAAATCAAGAATCAGGGCGCTGGCGCAATAGTCTAACCAACCAGTATTACTCAATTTTGTAATATCTTTGAGAGATCCATCTTTTTGCCTAAGAAAGAGTCGATTAGGCAGCCCCCCCTGCTGACAAACATACAAGTCATCAAGACCATCTCCATTAACATCTCCAAGTGCAATGCCATGATTAGCAACCACATCCAGGCCAAAATCACGGGCAATGCGAGATCTCCAATGATCGGTAGACTTTAACAATTGGTTTGTGTAGGCAGCATCGTCTCGAAAAACAGAACGAGTGACATCGATAAACAATTTTTGACTATTCGAAGCCCTTCGAATCACCTCTTCATAAAATAAAACATCAATCCCTTTAAGTTTTGGAGAATCATATGAAAGAGACCACAGAGTCTCCCATTCAGAATTAATCTGGCAATATTTCCCATTTAGATTACCAGAGATATTCACTAAAACTCTTCCTTTAAATACACTATCAGATTTTTTCCCTACGGAATCCAATTGATCTATCTTGTATAACTTCAGAGCAATCTTTTCTGGCCCCTCAGCAAAGAGCGATAACAATTCATTAATCGTTTCTTTCAATGATAATCTGGAGCTATTGTCAGGCAGACCTCGTTTAACAATAAACTCTTCATTTTTATAGATTTCATTTAGGAGTTCAGGCCTCAATTTACTTCCCTTGTATTCATCACTTTCTATTTCCTCTAGATCCTTTTCCTTAATTATAGTTTTCTTCAAAATAATTTCTGATAATGCCTTCAATTTTTTGGTGGCTACCTCATTGAGTACTTCAGAATCCCAACCATCTTCTTTTGGATCAATTCTTTTCCAAGCATCTTCAAGAGGAGCTATCACCTTACGATCATTGAGCCCAGGGGCGACAATCATACCTCTAATGACATTGTTATTTTTTTCTTCACCTGATACAGAAGGTTCTTTTTGATCTGAACAACCCAATATAAACGCTGTAGATGTAATTAATAAAATTACAAAAAAGTGGGAATAGAAAATCTCGTAGGCTGATCTTAAAAAACAAACCTTCATATTTGGTAATAGAATAACACTTCTAAACCCACAAATGTAAAGGATTTGCTTATTCTGCCTTCCGTGAAGCAGTAAAACGCTTTACTGCGTTAACAATGATACCAAGTCCGGCTATTACAAAAAGACCAGGAAACCAAATAGTATAAAGAGGCGCTAACGTTCCATGTTTTAGTAAAACCTGATTAGGATCATTTGGATTTACCCAGCAATTAACTTCTTCATTTTTCGAGTATGGTTTAATTTTTTTTTCTGCCCTACCTCTATCAGAACTTGGCCCGTTCACTCTTTTGATTGATGTTCCTAGATAGTTTGTATTTTTATAGCGGTACTCATATTCCACCACAGGAGTGAATTGAACTGGACTATTTGGTGTAGGTCTGGACTCAAAAATTTCCACCTTCAGAATCTTGGCAGGCACTTTATCCCAAGATCTTGTCTCTTTGGCTCTAGAGTAAGCAACTAAAAGAACATAAACAAAAATTAAGCCGAGAAATACGATGGAAAGTCCAAACAATACAGTTCCTAATAATGTGGCGGGACTGTTAGATTCACTTTTACTCATTGATTCAAAATGCAATTAAACAAACAATCAACGAATGTCTTATAAAAAAAGACTTATTTGCTATCACCTTAATTATTAATTATTAATAGACATCAAATAATAAAGAAGAAACTTAACTAATGTCATTATCTGAAAAAATTACTTCCGACATAAAAGATGCCATGCGAGCGAAAGACTCCACAAAGCTTGCCGTTCTTAGATCTCTCAAAACCGCACTCACTAACTATACGATTGAAAAATATGGGGCTGACGGTCAGCTCCAAGCCAGCGAGGAAATTGGAGCAGTGCGTACAGCTATTAAACAGAGACAAGATTCCATAGAAAAATTTGAAGAAGCCGGGAGAAACGATCTCGCAGAACAGGAAAAACTGGAAGCAGACATCTTAGAAGAATATCTACCCACTGCATTGAGTGAAGATGAAATCTCAACATTAATTGAAGATACCATCCAAGAAGTAGGAGCCAGCTCAAGAAAAGACATGGGGGAAGTTATGAAATTACTCCAAAGCAAAACTGAAGGACGGGTAGATAATAAAACACTCTCATCCGGAGTTATGGACCGCTTAACTTGAGTGAAACAAGAAGCAGACATAAACGTTTCAGCTATCTTAGTTGCTGGAGGTTCGAGCATTAGAATGGGGTTTGATAAAACCTTCGCCAAACTTGGAGAGAGATCTGTCATTGAACATTCGATTCAAGCATTCATAAAGTGCCCTTTCATTAAGAATTTAATAATTGTTATCAATGAAAATACAGCACCACAATTAAGAGATCTAGTTGACAAAATTAAAACCAATACAGAAATAAAAATTGTAGCCGGCGGTACAACTAGAAAGAACTCTGTTTCCAATGGATTAAATGAGATAAACCAAAATTGTGATTTTGTTGCAATACACGATGGTGCAAGGCCATGGATAAATCCCAAGCAAATAATTAGAGTACTCGAGCAAGCCGAAAAGTTTGGCGCAGCTGCAAGCGGAAGACCAGTAACAGATACAATCAAAAAATGTAATAATAACTCAATCGTTACCGGAAGCATTTCACGCGAAGAACTCTGGGCAATGGAGACCCCTCAAATCTTTAGTCGGGAAATTATAACCGAAGCCTACTCAGAAATTCTTAAAGAAGGCATTGAAGTTACGGATGAAGTTTCGGCCGTGATGCATTGTGGAAAACCAGTTAAAATTGTACATAACGAATGGAAAAATCCGAAAGTTACTTTTCCAGAGGATCTAAAAATTAGACCTCCATCATATCACGATTAACTAAAATCGAACAAAAATTCTAATAAAATGGGAAACTTACACGTTCCATTATTAGCATGACGAATAATCATTTTATAAAGGCATTACTTTTCATAATTTGCATCACATCGGTTTTATTTACTATCAAAAAAGACGCTCATTCACATGGATTTTGCATAGTTGAAAAACACCATATACATCCACCAAGACCTCCTCATCCCCCATTTCCTCCTTACCCAGTACCTCCCAGGCCAATACATAGGTTTTTACCATTGGAATTAAAGGCAGTTAAGGTTACTACAAAAATTAAAGATCAAGTTGCTCAAACCACTCTTGAGCAGACTTTTTATAACCCTTCAAACCGAAGAATAGAAGGAACTTATATATTTCCAATTCCTGAAAATGCGGAAATAGAATCCTTTCAAATGGAGATCAATGGCAAAATGACAAAAGGAGAAATACTCAACGCTAAAAAAGCCAAAGAAATTTATGAGAAGATAGTCAGAGAATCTAAAGATCCAGCACTGATGGAATATTCAGATAAGGCAATCTTTAAAATTCGTCTTTTTCCTATTGAACCCAGAAAAGAAAAAAAGATTAAAATTAAATATAAAGAATTGCTCAAAAAAGATGGGCGAATGAGTGCCTACAAGTTTCCTTTGAGAGCGGAAAAATTTCTCACTAAGCCAGTCAATGAAGTCGCATTAAAGGTTTCAATTGATTCTGAAAATGAACTTAAATCTATCTATTCACCAAGTCATAAAATTGACATCCAACGCGAAGGAAAAAAAAGCGCAGTATTATCATATAAAGAAAAGGGCATATTACCTGAAACTAATTTTGAAATACTCTTCTCGACACATCAGGATAACGAATCATTAATTGGGTTTGATTTTATCACCCACAAAGAAAAAGGAAACGACACAGGATATTATGCCATGTTAATTTCTCCAGGAAACTGGAAATCAAATACCTTGGTTCCAAAGGATGTCATATTTGTTCTAGATAGCTCTGGATCCATGAGAGTTAAAAAGCTCGATCAGGCAAAAGCAGCAATCAACTTCTGCCTAAAAAGCCTTAACAAGAGTGATCAATTTGAAATCATAAGATACTCAACCGAAACAGAATCACTATTTGGTAACCTAAAATCTGCCAATAAAAAGAATCTTAATTTAGCCAAGGACTTTATACAAAACATAGAAGCAGGAGGTGGAACGGCAATAGAAGAAGCTCTCCTTGAGGCCATTAAAACTTCAACATTTAAAAACGTAAAAGACTCAAAAAGACCCAGACAAATAATCTTTATTACTGATGGTCGACCTACAATAGGTGAAACAAGAACTGATAAAATTATTGCTCGAATCACTAAAACGCATCATTCAATCAAAAAAAATACGAGGATTTTTTCTTTCGGCATTGGAACCGACGTTAATACAAAGCTTCTTGATTTAATATCTCAAAAAACAAAAGCATCAACAGAATACGTTCTACCAGAAGAAAATATAGAATTAAAAATATCTCGTTTTTACTCTAAGGTAGCTCAACCAGTGATGACAAATATTTCTATTCAGAATGAGTCAACTGTTCGCCTTTCAGAAAAATATCCAAAAGATTTACCAGACCTATTTAAAGGAGATCAACTTATTATATTAGGGCGCTATAAAATTAATCAAAAGAATGAAAATAAATTTAAATCTTTCATGCAGGGAAACATGGCAGGTGAACAAGTTAAGTTTAATCTTATCGAAAAAATTAATCCAAATAGAGATAATGCATTCATAGCCCGGTTATGGGCAACCCGTAAAGTTGGTTACCTGCTAGAGGAAATACGTTTGCACGGAAAAAGTGAAGAACTAAAGGATGCTGTAGTCAAGCTCGCCAGAAAGTGGGGAATAGTCACGCCATATACTAGCTACCTTATACTAGAGGATGAAGAATCAAGAGGCATTCCAATTGCACGTCAATCGATTGGAAACCGACAAGTCACACCTAAAAGTAATAACCTAACAATTCAGGAAGCCAGATTAATTAGAAGAAAAATCGAAGCTGAGAGTTTTTTAGGCTTCAGCAAAAATGAAAGTGGGGACTCAGCCGTCGCAGCATCAAGAGCAAGCAATGAACTTAAGTCAGCAAACCAATCAGGAGCATTTAGAGATGCTTACAATGAATCTCAATACGGCAACACAAACCATGATTTTAAACAACAAGCGACTAGAAGAATTGCCGGAAAAACCTTTTTCCAAAATG
>MDTB01208818.1_pt1 | contig 14693 bp, 14 predicted proteins | sample 811161 | NCBI WGS metagenome assembly MDTB01 (sample SAMN05326650, study PRJNA326480) | marine metagenome | isolation source: seawater | place: Mediterranean Sea | collected 2009
CCGCAGCATTAGCAGATTCTTTTTTAAACCAAAATCCAATTAAAAAATAAGAACATAAACCAACTCCTTCCCAACCAAAAAATAATTGAAGAAAATTATCAGAAGTAACCAATACCAACATTGAGAATGTAAATAATGATAGATAAGACATAAACCTTGGTTTGTGAGAGTCGTGAGACATGTAGCCTATAGAATAAATATGGACTAATGCAGAAATTAAAGTTACAACAACTAACATCACTGATGATAATGTATCAATTTGAATTGACCAATTAACGCTCAATGATCCTGAATTTATCCATTCAGCAATAATAATATTATTTACATAGTTGACAGAAATTACTTTATAAAAAATAATTATTGATAAAATTGCTGAAATTGAAACAAATAAACTTGTTACAATTTCTGAAACTCTATCACCAATATATCTTCCAAAAAAACCTGAAATAATTGATGCTAACAATGGAAGAAATAAAAGAATAATTTCCATATTATCCTTTTAGACTATCTATTTCTTCAACCTTAATTGTTGAAGAGTTTCGATAATAGACAACTATAATAGCAAGTCCTATGGCAGCTTCGGCTGCTGCAACAGTTAAAATAAATAATGTAAATATTTGACCAGTTAAATCATTCAAAAAAACAGAAAAAGATACGAGATTTATATTAACCGCTAATAAAATTAGTTCTATGCTCATTAATATAACAATAATATTTTTTCGATTTAAAAAAATTCCAACCACGCCTATAGTAAAGATTATTGCACCAAGTGTTAGGTAATGTCCTAATCCAATATCAATCATCAATATTTACTCCTTTGTTGTTTTCAACTTCAACTAAGTTAATAGAATCAGATCTTTCTCTTGAAATTTGTTTAAAATAGCTTTGTCTTTTAAGTCCAGCTCTCTCTCTAAAAGTTAAAATAATAGCACCAATCATCGCTACTAATAAAATCATCCCGCTTAACTGAAATATATGAATATACTCTGTATATAAAATATTACCTATAGAGTGAGTATTACTTATACTTTCATTAATAATTAAATTGCTAGAAGTCATCAAATCAGGTTTATATTTCCAGCCCCCAACTACTATTATTAATTCAAAAAAAATTATTACACTTATAATCAAACCAATCGGAATATGTTTTGAACTTTCTGAAGATGAAAACCATTGATTTTTTTGTTGTGCCACATTTAGCATCATGACAACAAAAAGAAATAAAACTGCGACCGCTCCCACATAAACAATCAGCATAATCATTCCTAAAAACTCTGCGCCGATCATTATGAACAAACAAGATATACTTATAAAATCTAAGATTAAAAAAAAAACAGAGTGTACTGTATTTTTTGAAGCAGTCACCATCATTGCGGAAATAATTGCTATTATTGAAAATGTGTAAAAAAAAATAGAGTGAGCTATCATAGATTTATCTATAGGGGTTATCTGCCTTTATATTGGCTGATAAAACATTTTCCCATCTGTCACCATTATCAAGAAGTTTTTCTTTATTATAATATAACTCTTCTCTTGTTTCAGTCGAAAATTCAAAATTTGGTCCTTGAACTATTGCATCTACAGGACATGACTCTTCACACAATCCGCAATAAATGCATTTCATCATATCAATATCATATCTAGATGTTTTACGACTTCCATCGTCTCTTTCATAAGATTCAATGGTGATGGCTTGAGCTGGACAAACTGCTTCACATAACTTACAGGCGATACATCGTTCTTCACCATTTGGATATCTTCTTAAAGCATGTTCTCCTCTAAATCTTGGACTGATTTTACCTTTTTCAAAAGGATAATTTATAGTTTTCTTAGACTTAAAAATTTCTTTAATAGCTATTAATAAAGCTTTTAAAAAATCTAATAAAAAAATTGTTTTAATTATTCTAAAAAAATTCATAATTAATAAACCGGTAACAAGTCAAAATAAAATAAATAACTAGCTGTAAATACTACCCAAATCAAAGACAAAGGTAAAAAAACTTTCCATCCTAATTTCATAAGTTGATCATATCTGTATCTAGGAACTATAGCTTTAACTAAAGCAAAAAGTATAAATAAAAATAAAATCTTTAATATTAACCAAATTGGAGTTGGTACTATTGAAAATGGATAAATATCTATTAATGGTAACCATCCACCTAAAAATAAAATAGATCCCATAGCACACATCAATAAAATATTTGCATATTCTCCAAGCCAAAACATTGCATACATCATCCCAGAATACTCTGTTTGATAACCAGCAACTAATTCTGCTTCTGCCTCTGGCAAATCAAAGGGTGGCCTATTAGTTTCAGCTAAAGCTGAGATAAAAAATATAACAAACATAGGAAATAAAGGTATTACAAACCAAATTTTTTTTTGGGCCATTACAATATCATTTAAATTTAAAGACCCTGCACATAAAAGAACATTAATAATTATTACACCAATTGAAACTTCATAGGAAACCATTTGTGCGGCAGATCTTATTGCTCCTAAAAAAGGATATTTTGAATTCGATGCCCAGCCTCCCATTATTATGCCATATACACCTAAAGATGAGATCGCAAATAAATAAAGTATACCAACATTAATATTAGAAATTACGTAATTTTCACCAAAAGGAATGACAGCCCAAGATATTAGTGCCAAAGTCATTGTAACTATTGGAGCTAAAATAAAAATTACCTTGTTGGAACTAGCTGGAATTATTATTTCTTTAAAAATATATTTCAATGCATCTGCCAAAGATTGAAATAGTCCAAAAGGTCCAACAACATTTGGACCTCGTCTTTTTTGAACAAATGCCCAAACTCTTCTATCTAACCAAACTATCATAGCGACAGTTACCAAAACTGGAATTAGCAGAAATAAAATTTTATAAGTCTCTTGAAAAAAAATATTTAAATATTCTAGCAACATTAGTTTTGAGTTTCAGTTAACTGTAATTTAATTTTCTCATTTCTACATTCAAACATTGTCTTTGATGCTCTAGCTATTACGTTTGAATAATAATAATCGATATTGTCTAATATTATATTATGATTTTCAAATTTAATGTCTTTCAAGAAAGTATGTTTAATTTGAGAGTCATTTTTCTTAAATATATTTAAAGAACTAAACATAGTTTTTTCAACTTCATCCAAATTTTTAAAAAAAGTTTTATTGCTAATATTTTCAGCTAATTGATTAATTATCAACCAGTCTTCTTTTGCTTCATTTGGTGGGTATGATGCTTTGTATGCTTTCTGAATTTTTCCCTCTAAATTTGTATAGTGTCCATCTTGCTCAGTAAAAGCTGCTCCTGGCAGAATAACATCTGCAATTTCAGCTCCTTTGTCGCCATGACTGCCAATATAAATTATAAATTCATCTTTTTTTTTAAAATCTAATTTATCATTTCCTAATAAAAAAATTAGTTCATATTTATTTTCTTTTAAATTTTTTAATACTTCATTTTCTCCGTCTATATTTTTGTATACGCCTAAATCAAAACTTCCCACAGTAGAAGCATTTTCAGAAATAATATTTAATGGATGCCATTCCTTTGAAATTTTTTTATTTTTATCAAGATAATTTTTAAATGATTCAAAAACAAATTTGCCAATTTCAAATTTTAATGCTGATTGTCCTAAAATTATTATTGGTTTTTTAGCATTTTTAATTAATTCTGAAACATAGTGCTCATCATCAAAAATTTTTTTTAATGTTTCAATTTTTCCATCTAGGCTTTGGTATGAATAAGTTAAGTCTCCTAATTCATCAAAAGAGATAATTTTTGTTTTATTTTTAAGAAATGCTTTTCTTATACGTGCATTTAATATTGTTGCTTCATATCTTGGATTGGACCCAATAATAAAAATAAAATCACTATCTTCGATTCCATTTATTGATGAATTAAAAAGATAATTTTCTCTTTTTTCTGGATTTAAATAAGTATTTTTACTTCTAGACTCAATATTTTTTGAATTTAAGATTTTGTTAAAAAATTCTTTAAATAAATATAATGCTTCCATATTAACTAAATCACCTGAAAAACCACAAATTTTATCTGGAGATGTTGTTTTAATTTTTCCTTTGATTATATTGAAGACTTCTTTCCAAGAAGCTCTATCAAATTTTCCACTATATTTAATATATGGCGTATCTAGCCTTTGACTTAATAGTCCATCACATGCATGCCTTGTTTTGTCAGAAATCCACTCTTCATTAATATCTTCATTAATTCTAGGTAAAATTCTCTTAACTTCCCAGCCATATGTGTCAACACGTATATTAGATCCTACTGCATCCATAACATCGATTGACTCCGTTTTTTTTAATTCCCATGGTCTTGCTTCAAAAACATAAGGCTTAGAAGTTAGAGCTCCAACTGGACATAAATCAACAACATTCGCGGATAATTCTGAATTAATTGATTTTTCTAAATAGGTTGTGATCTGCATATCTTCGCCTCGTCCAATAGCTCCCAATTCTGGAACACCCGCTATTTCTGTTGCAAATCTAATACATCTCGTACAATGAATACATCTTGTCATTTGAGTTTTAATTAAAGGTCCCATTTTTTTTTCAGGAACATATCTTTTATTTTCTTTGTATCTTGATTTATCGATGCCATAAAACATTGATTGGTCTTGTAAATCACACTCACCGCCTTGGTCGCACACTGGACAATCTAGTGGGTGATTAGCCAATAAAAATTCCATAACTCCTTTTCGTGATTTTTCTACAAAAGAAGAATTAGTTTTAATATTCATTCCTTCAGATGCTGGCATAGCACATGAAGCAACTGGTTTAGGAGATTTTTCAATTTCAACCAAACACATTCTACAATTTCCAGCAATAGATAATTTTTCATGGTAACAAAATCTTGGAATTTCAACTCCAGCTTTCTCGCACGCCTGAAGGACTGTTAGACCTTCTTCAACTTCAACATCAATATTATTTACTTTTAATTTAAGCATTATCTTTATCTAATAAATGTTGGTCTACTAAATATGGAATATTTTTATTTCTTTCTACCAAAGGATTAAAATTATTTCTTTTTTCTATTTCTTTTTTAAAATGTCTTAATAATCCTTGTACTGGCCATGCAGAACCTTCACCAAAAGCGCAGATTGTGTGTCCTTCGATTTGCTTTGTAACATCCATCAACATATCAACTTCATCTTTTGATGCTTCGCCTTTACCCATTCTTTCAAGCATTCTCCACATCCAACCTGAGCCTTCTCGACAAGGAGTACACTGGCCACAACTTTCGTGTTTATAAAATCGTGCAATTCTTGCCATACATTTAATTATGTCTTGATCTTTGTTAATGACAACTATGCCCGCAGTTCCTAAACCACTTTTTTCTTTTATTAATGAATCAAAATCCATAGTTATTGTTTCACAAATCTTTTTAGGTAATAATGGCATTGAAGAGCCGCCTGGTATAACAGCTTGTAAGTTTTCCCATCCACCTGTAACTCCTCCAGCATGAATTTGAATTAAATCTTTTAATGGTATTCCCATTTCTTCTTCAACATTACAAGGATTATTCACATTTCCAGAAATACAGAAAATTTTAGTTCCAGTATTCTTTGGTTTTCCCAAAGATGAAAACCATTTCGCTCCTCTTCTTAAAATAGTAGGTACAACAGCAATAGTCTCCACATTATTTATTATTGTTGGACACCCATACAATCCTATTAAAGCTGGAAAAGGTGGTTTTAATCTAGGCTGGCCTTTGTTTCCTTCTAAACTTTCCAATAATGCTGTTTCTTCTCCACATATGTATGCACCTGCACCATAATGAATGTAGATATCTAAATCCCAATTAGTTCCACAAGCATTCTTTCCAATTAATTTTTTTTCATATGCCTCATCTATAGCTTCTTGAAGTTTTTTTCCTTCGTTAAAATATTCTCCTCTTATATAAATGTAACAAACATGAGCATTAACTGCATAAGAAGCGATAAAACATCCTTCTATCAGTTTTTGAGGTTCAAATCTTAAAATATCTCTATCTTTACAAGTCCCTGGTTCTGACTCATCAGCATTAATAACTAAATAATGTGCTCTATTACTTATTTCTTTTGGACAAAAAGACCACTTCAGTCCTGTAGGAAAACCAGCGCCTCCTCTACCTCTCAATTCAGATGATTTAATTTCATTAATTATCCAATCTTTACCTTTTTCACAAAATTCTTTTGTATTATTCCAATCTCCTCTTTTTTTTGATGCTTCGACATCAGTTCCATTATCATTATATAAATTTGTAAATATTCTATCTTGATCTTTAAGCATTTTTAATTTCCATCAAAGTTTTTCTATTATTTTCTGGTTCTGAGTTTGATCTACCTCTGTAAGAACCAGGTTTTGGCGTAACATCGTTTATTATTTCATTTAAAATTTTTAAAGTTTTTTCTTTATCTAAATCTTCATAATAATCATTGTTAATTTGCATCATTGGCGCATTTATACAAGCACCAAGACATTCTACTTCCATCCAAGAACAATTTTGGTTTTTTGAAAGTTCATTTTCATTTTTTGATATTTTTTCCTTGCAAAGATTTACAAGTTCATAAGCTCCTCGAAGCATACAAGGAGTTGTTGTACATACCTGTATAAAATATTTGCCTACAGGAGTTAAATTGTACATTGAATAAAAAGTTGCTACTTCATAAACTTTTATATACGGCATTTCTAAAAATTTTCCTATATATTTTATTGCTGATAATGGTATCCAATTGTTATTTTGATTTTGAGCCAGATATAATAATGCCATCACAGCACTTTTTTTTTTCTCTTTTGGGTATCTTTCTAAAATCTTTTTAGCTTCAAATAAGTTATCAGCATTAAATTCAAACTTATCTGGCTGGTCTTTTGAAATTTTTTTTATGCTCATCGATCAATCTCTCCAAAAACTATATCTAAAGATCCTAATACAGCTGGAACATCTGCTAACATATGGCCCTTGATTAAATAATCCATTGATTGCAAATGAGAAAATCCTGGCGCTCTTATTTTGCATTTATAAGGTTTATTTGAGCCATCTGATATAAGATATACACCAAATTCACCTTTTGGTGCTTCAACAGCTGTATAAATTTCATCTTTTGGAACTCTATATCCTTCTGTAAAAAGTTTAAAATGATGAATTAATGCTTCCATAGACTCTTTAATTTTTTGTTTAGGTGGAGGAGTGATTTTTCCATCTTGAGATTTAATTGGACCTTTTGGTATCATTGTTAGACATTGTTTAATAATTTTTACACTTTCTTTCATTTCTTCAATTCTACATAAATAACGATCATAACAATCGCCATTTTTACCTACGGGTATTTTAAATTCCAATTGTTCATAACAATCATATGGTTGAGACTTTCTCAAATCCCAAGGAATTCCAGAACCTCTAATCATTACTCCAGAAAAAGAATAGTCTAACGCATCTTGTTTGGTTACTATGCCAATATCAACATTTCTTTGTTTGAAAATTCTATTATCAGTTAATAGTGACTCTAAATCATTAATAATTTTTGGAAAACTTTCACAAAATTTACTTATATCATCCTCTAAACCTCTTGGTAAATCCTGATGAACTCCACCTGCTCTGAAGTAGTTTGCATGAAGTCTAGAACCAGAGGCTCTTTCATAAAAAGTCATTAATGTTTCTCTTTCTTCAAAACCCCATAAAGATGGTGTTAGAGCTCCAACATCTAGAGCTTGAGTAGTAATATTTAAAATATGACTTAAAATTCTTCCTATTTCACAAAAAATTACCCTAATAAATTGTGCTCTAATAGGTACTTCAATTTTTAAAATTTTTTCTATAGCTAAAGCAAATGCATGTTCTTGATTCATTGGAGCAACATAATCTAATCTGTCGAAATAAGGTACAGCTTGCATATAGGTTTTATTTTCAATAAGTTTTTCAGTTCCACGATGTAAAAGTCCAATATGAGGATCAGCTTTTTCCACAACTTCTCCATCTAGCTCAAGTATCAATCTCAAAACTCCATGAGCAGCTGGATGTTGAGGTCCAAAATTAAGATTTAAAGTTTTAGATTGTTTTGCCATTATTTTTTTATTTGATCTTTAATATATTTTGTTCCCTCCCAAGGACTTTCATAATCAAAATTTCTATAATTTTGCTCAAGTTTAATATCTTCATAAATAACTTTTTTCTCTTCCTCGCTATAGCGAACCTCATTATGGCCAGTTAATGGAAAATCTTTTCTTAATGGAAAACCTTCGAAATTATAATCTGTTAAAATTCTCCTTAAATCAGGATGATCTTTAAATTTAACACCATACATATCAAAAACTTCTCTTTCCATCCAGTTTGCAGCTGGAAAAATTTTTGTAAGAGATGAAACAATTTCATTTTCATTAATAAAAAAAGTTAAAATTATTCTTTGATTAAACTCATGACTCAAAAAGAGATATACAATTTTAAATCTTTTTTGATTTTCAGGATAATCAACAGCAGTTATATCAATTAATTGTCTGAATTTTGTTAAATTATTATTTTTTAAAAAAAGAGTAACTTCAATTAAATCTGAACAATCAATGTCTAAAAAAAGTTGATTATGTGAAATCTTTGAATTATTAATTTTTGTTGTTAATTCTGAATTAATTTTTTTTTCTAAATCTATAAGATTATTCATTTTTTATCTTTCTAATGAACCTTTATTTCTAATTTTTTTCTGTAACTGTAAAATTCCATAAAGTAAAGCCTCAGCTGATGGTGGACACCCTGGAACATACACATCTACTGGAACAATTCTGTCACATCCTCTGACTACAGAATACGAATAATGATAATATCCTCCTCCATTAGCGCAACTACCCATAGATATTACATATCTAGGTTCTGGCATTTGGTCATAAACCTTTCTTAGTGCTGGTGCCATTTTGTTAGTTAAAGTTCCAGCAACAATCATTACATCTGACTGTCTTGGTGATGCTCTTGGTGCGGCACCAAATCTTTCTAAGTCATATCTTGGCATTGAAGTATGCATCATTTCAACTGCACAGCAAGCTAGACCAAATGTCATCCAATGAAGTGAACCAGCACGTGACCAATTAATTAAGTTATTCAAAGAAGTAGTTATAAAACCATTTTTACTAAAATCTTTAGCTAGTTGTTTAAATTCATCTGGAATTTTATCATATCTATTATCTATATTCATATTTGGTCCTTATTTTTTTACGCAAAAGATTTTACTCCCAATCTAAAGCACCCTTCTTCCATTCATAGACAAATCCAACAGTAAGAATAAATAAAAAAATCATCATTGAACAAAAACCAAACAAACCAATATTGCCTAGCGAAATTGCCCAAGGAAATAAAAAAGCAATCTCTAAATCAAATATTATAAATAATATTGCTACCAAGTAAAATCTGACATCAAATTCCATTCTCGAATCTTCAAATGGTTCAAAGCCACACTCATAAGCTGAAAGTTTTTCAGGATCAGGATTTTTAGGAGATAAAATAAAATTAATCATTATAAAAGCTAAACTTAAAGTCAAAGCAATTATTAGGAATAAAATAATTGGTAAGTAATCTTTTAAAAAATCGTGTAGCATAATTAACTATTATATATAATCTTTTTAATTAAAAGAAAGTGCAGTAAAAGTCACATTATGCAGTTATCTTTGGTTATTTGCTTAATATTTTGTTTGTTAATGACAAATATTTTGAAATTTGCTCTTTGGCTAAAAAACGATGAAGATAATATTTAATTTTTTTAACTTTTTTCAAACTATCGTTATAATTTTTAATTGAGTCTATCATTTTTTTTGACAATAAATTATAATCATAGTCATTTGAAAAGGTTCCATATTTATTTGTCAAAATATCCTCGGCACCACTACATTTTGAACTGATACAAGGTAATTCATTATTCACTGAGTCAATTAAAGCATTAGGTAAACCTTCATACAAGGATGGAAAAACAAAAAGTTTTGAATTTTCATAATAATAATTTGGGTTGGTTAGCCAACCTTTAAATTCAACTTTATTCATTATTTTTAAGTTATTACAAATATTTACTAGTTTTACTTTATCTGCTCCATGACCGATTAAAACAAGTTTGTAATCTGGATATTTTTTTAAAAAAATACTAAATGCTTTTATCAATAATTCCTGATTTTTTTGCTTACAAAGTCTTCCTACTGATAAAATTATATTTTTTCTTTTCTTTAATTTGATTTTTTTAATTTTTATTAGATAAGGATTATAAATCAAATCTATTTTTTTTTTATAAAAAGTTATCTTTTGTAAAGAATTTTTTGCTTTTTTAGAATTTGTTATGATTGCATCACTTAAAAAATAAAAAATTGTTTTAAGAAACATCACTAAATATGCGAATATTTTATAATCAGCATATTTTGTAGCTCCTAAAACATCTTCTGAATTTCTAATAATGATTTTTTTTCCAAAAATTTTACATATAAATATTGAAACAATATGACTCTGGAAAGATACAATAATTGAATTTTTAGATCCAATTTTGTTAAATATTTTTATCATATTGTATATTGCAAGAAGTGATGTAATGAGCCTGTTAGAAATAATTTTTAATGAAAAATTACTTATTTTATAAAGATTAATCTTTTTCGAAAAAAAATTCCTCTTATCTTTATTATTTATATTTGAAATTAAATAAACATTATTTCTTTTTGAGCTTAAATTTGCAAAATTAATTAAATTAATTGTAGCACCCCCTCTTTCGAAGGATGGATAAAATATAATAATATCTTTTTTAATCATTTAAATCTTTTTGAAATATCTTTTCTAATAAAAACAAAGTTTGAAAGATGATATATGTTGCTCTCTGGACGCATTGGATCTACTTCAATTAGTTTATTTCCATTAGGCAAAATTTGAAAAACATCTGAAAAAGGAATAAGTTTTGAAAAACTATACAAAGTTTGTTTTTTTATCATTTGATGCCAATTAAACTCTATTTGTATAAATTTAGGTTTATATTTTGACAAAATTTTTTGAGCTCCTACTAAAACTTCGTATTCATAACCTTCTGTATCTATTTTAATTAAATCTATATTTTTTACAGGTAAAATTTCCTCATAATCATCTAATTTTTTAACTTCAATTAGCATACTATGCTTATTATAATCGCCAACAAATGATAAACCTTCTAAGTTTTTTAAAAAAGAAGCTTTTTCTGAAGTTTCATCTCCATAATTGATTTCTAAATTTGTATTTTTATCTCCTAAGGCTATATTAAAAATTTTCAATCTGTCACTGAACTTTTCTTTAATAGTTTTTAACTTTCCAAACGCTTTAGGTAATGGTTCAAAAGAAAATATGGTAGAATCTGTTTCTAAAAGTAAAAGTTTTGTATAATTTCCAATATTGGCCCCAACATCTATCGAAAATTTAATTTCTTTATTGATTAATTTTATAAATGCTTTTTCACCTGTCTTATTAAAATCACCGTAATTTTTATAACCTTTTGCATTTAATGATAAAGACAAAATAATATCATTATAAAATTGCATGCTTTTTCTTCCGAAAATAAAAATATAAAAATTAGAAATCAGTTTATAGATTTTCACAATAAATTTTTTTAAAAACATCAAAATTATTTATTTTAATTTACTAAATATTTAATAATAAGTTTTTTTTAATTAACTCACAATTTATGGCGGGAGTGAAGGGACTCGAACCCTCGACCTATCGCGTGACAGGCGATCGCTCTAACCAACTGAGCTACACCCCCCCCTATTTGGTGGGCAGTAAAGGACTCGAACCTTTGACCCCCTCGGTGTAAACGAGATGCTCTACCAACTGAGCTAACCGCCCAAAGTCAGGGTACTATTACATCAACGCAAAGTTAATGTAAATTACTAATTATTGAATACTGGCTTGAGATTTATCTTCTTTTTTAGATTTTGAAATATTTTCTACTTCAGTCCACTCTACTCTTTTTAATTCTTTTGTTAAAGCAATCTTTAAAACTTCATCAACAGTTTCTACTGGAGTTATTTTTATATCTTCTTTGACCTTCTTTGGAATATCAACTAAATCTTTTTCATTATCATTTGGAATAATTACATGTTTAATTCCTGCTCTATGTGCTGCCAATAATTTTTCTTTCAACCCACCTATAGGCAAAACTTGACCTGTAATAGTCACTTCACCAGTCATAGCAATTTCTCTATTAATAGGATTGTTTGTAATAGATGAAACAATTGATGTAACCATACCTATTCCTGCAGAAGGTCCATCTTTTGGAGTAGCACCTTCGGGTACATGAATATGAAAATCTTTTTTTTCAAATAATGGAGGTATAATTCCATATTCCAAACTTTTTGATCTTACAAATGATTTTGCTGCTTTTACAGACTCCTGCATAACATCGCCTAATTTTCCAGTAATTTGCATTCTGCCTTTACCTGGCATATTTACTGTTTCTATTTTTAAAATTTCCCCTCCAAACTCAGTCCAAGCTAAACCAGTTACTATTCCAACTTTATCTTTATCTTCTAATTCACCATATTTAAATTTCTTAACCCCTAAGAAATCAGGCAGGTTTTTCTTATCAATTGAAACTTTTTTTTCCTCACCATTAACTACTTTTTTAACGACTTTTCTAGTTACTTTGGATATTTCTCTTTCAAGATTTCTAACCCCAGACTCTCTTGTATAATTTCTAATTATCTCTTTGATGGTTCCATCAGATAATTCAAATTCTCCCTTTTTAACACCATTTTCCCTAATTTGTTTTGGTAATAAATATTTATTAGCAATGTTTATTTTTTCATCTTCTGTGTAACCAGGTATTCTTATTACCTCCATTCTATCTAATAGAGGAGGTAATATATTTAGAGTATTTGCTGTTGTAACAAACATAACATCTGAAAGATCATAATCTACTTCTAGGTAATGATCATTAAAAGTTGCATTTTGTTCTGGATCAAGTGCTTCTAATAAAGCTGAAGATGGATCTCCACGATAATCATTTCCTATTTTATCAATTTCATCAAGTAATATTAAAGGATTTTTAGTTCCTGCTTTTTTCATCATTTGTATAATCTTACCAGGAAGAGATCCTATGTAAGTTCTTCTGTGACCTCTAATCTCAGCTTCATCTCTAACACCACCCAAAGACATTCTAACGAATTGTCTATTTGTTGCTTTTGCAATAGATTTTCCTAGAGAAGTTTTTCCTACTCCTGGTGGTCCTATTAAACATAAAATTGGTCCTTTGATTTTTTCCATTCTTTTCTGAACAGCCAAAAATTCAATTATTCTCTCTTTAACTTTTTGCAAACCAAAGTGATCATCATCCAAAGTTTTTAATGCTTTATTTAAATCAATATCAACTTTATCTTTCTTAAACCACGGTATATCAATCATCCAATCGAGGTAATTTCTTACTACAGTAGCTTCTGCAGACATTGGGCTCATATTTTTTAATTTTTTAAGTTCGGTCATGCATTTTTTGTGAACTTCTTTAGGCATTTTTGCTTTCGCTATTGCTTTATTTAAACTTGAAGTTTCATCTTTTCCATCTTCTATTTCACCAAGTTCTTTCTGGATAGCTTTAAGTTGTTCGTTTAAATAGTATTCTCTTTGCGTCTTTTCCATTTGTGTCTTAACTCTACCTCTAATTCTTTTTTCAACACCAATAATACTGGTTTCATTTTCCATAATTTTGATAATTGCATTTAGTCTTTTCTTGATATCTGCTGTTTCAAAAATTTGTTGTTTTTCTGAGATTGTGGAATTTAAGTGTGATGCTATATTATCGGCTATCTTGGTTGGCTCTTTTAATTTTTTAATACTATTAATTGTTTCATTTGAAATTTTTTTATTTATTGAAGTAAGTTTTTCTAATCTTCTTACAGCTGTCAACGCTAGTGGTAATAAATCTTCACTACTTTCCACAACATCATTATGATAAGAGAAATCACATGAGATAAATTTTTCATTATCAAAAAAATCTAAAATTTTTACTCTTTTGATGCCTTCGACAAGTACTTTAACTGTTCCATCAGGTAACTTTAAAAGTTGTAAAATATTACCTTCACAACCATACATAAAAATATCTGTTTTTTTTGGATCATCTACCTCAGAATTTTTTTGTGTTACCAATATTATTTTTTTGTCAGTTTTCATTACTTCATTAAGTGCAGAAATTGACTTGTCTCTTCCTACAAATAATGGAATTACCATACTTGGAAATACAACAATATCTCGAAGAGGTAGTAGTGGTAAATTAATTTTAACGTCCATATGTCAAATATGGAGATTAATAATTATTTTGCAATAGATAATTATTGTTTATTAACGTAGTATTAGGCCGCAGTTGTCTTTTCGTTCTTTGTCTTGTTATTATTCTTTGAGTGAACCAAAATTGGTTGTGATTGACCATTTACTGCACCGGAATCTATAATAACTTCATCTACATTTTCTTCTGTCGGCAAATCATACATTGTTTTTAACAAAATATTTTCAAGAATAGACCTTAATCCTCTTGCTCCTGTTTTTTTATTAATTGCTTTTATTGCTATTTCTTTTACAGCATTATCTTTAAAAGTAAGTTTAGCCCCTTCTAATTTAAATAATTCTTGGTATTGTTTAATTAAAGAATTTTTTGGCTCTTTAAGAATTTTTACTAGAGATTTTTCATCTAAATCTTCAAGTGTAGCTATAATTGGTAATCTACCAA
>MDTB01164572.1_pt1 | contig 14691 bp, 15 predicted proteins | sample 811161 | NCBI WGS metagenome assembly MDTB01 (sample SAMN05326650, study PRJNA326480) | marine metagenome | isolation source: seawater | place: Mediterranean Sea | collected 2009
TATGTTTTTTCCATATTTCCCTTACTGAATTACCGGCCAGGTTCTTCGGGTATAATCTCAGTCTTTTAGACACCCCGTTATTATTTTTATATACTAATTTTCGGTAGTAAGTCAAATGAAGCTGTATCTATTTTTGAAGAATGTTCTCTTCTCATTTTCCAGCTGTTATTAATTCCTGCTTGAGCTACGCTTATTGCATTTCTTCCGTATTTAGCATTAGTAAAATCTATCGCTTTCATTAATAATTGAGATTTATTTTCCATAATTGGTGCTAGTAAATTTAATTCATTTGCATTCGATGATATTAATTTAGAAAAAATTATTCCAGCCTTTTGATAAAAATACCCATATTTGTATATTTTTTTTAATCCATTTATTGCTGTTTTTACTAACTCCAAACTGTTACTAGTAGCAACTGGTAAATCTATAGTAATAGAGTTTGAATAATATTTTCTATTTTTATCGAATGGACTTGTTCTAATATAAATAGTTATTGATTTTGTTACTTGATTATCATTTCTAATTTTTTCAGCTGCATTTAAGCAATGTGTAGTTATAGATTCTTGTAATTTTTCTAGACTTTCAACTTTTTTACCAAAAGATCTGGAAACACAACAGCTTTTTCTCTTTGTTTCCTGTGTTTCTAAATTAATACAGGTAATTCCTCTTAATTCCATTACAGTTTTAGCTCCAAGAACATTAGTACTTTTTTTTACCCAACTATTAGAAATATTTTTTAACTTATATGCTGTGTCAATTCCATTTTTTTTATACAATTTCGATAATTGTTTTCCTACACCCCAAATATCTGATACATCAAAATTTTTTAAACTTTTATCAATATTTTCTTTTAAATATATAATTCCCGTTTTATTTTCTTTTGCTAAATGATTAGCAACCTTACTTAAAGTTTTTGTATTTGAAATACCTACGCTAGTTGGTATACCGGTCCACTTTAAAATTCTTTCTCTTATTTCTCTTCCATAATTTTCTACTTCTTTTTCTTCTATATGTGATAAATCGATAAAAGCTTCATCTATTGAATAAATTTCAATTTTATCTGAAAAAGATTTTAAAGTTCGCATCACTCTTCTTGAAATATCACCGTACAAGGCATAATTAGAAGAAAAAATATATACGTTATTTTTTTTAACAAGTTCTTTAACTTTAAAATATGGTTCTCCCATTTTAATTCCAATCTTTTTTGACTCTTTTGATCTTGAAATGACACATCCATCATTATTTGAAAGAACAACAACAGGTTTATTATTTATTTTTGGATTAAATAATCTCTCACATGAAACATAAAATGAATTGCAATCTATTAATGCAACTTTATTTTTTTTACCGTTGCTTGTGTATGACATAAGTTACTACGCCCCAGACTACTATTTCTGGGTTTTCTTCAAGATTAATCTTGTCCAATATATTTTTTGAGCCCGAAGTAAGATAGCTGTTTCCTTTTTCCTTAATCAAAGTTTTTACTACAAGTTCTTCGTTTACATTAGCTATTACAGTTGAAAAATTTCTTGGATCTATGCTTTTGTCTACTATTAGTAAATCCCCATCATAAATCCCGACATTGATCATAGATTTACCTTGTACTCTTATTATAAAAGTAGCCGGTGCATTTGCTATAAGATATGTATTTAAATCAATATCATCTTCAATATAGTCAGTAGCTGGTGATGGAAAGCCAGCTCCCACTTTGTGTAAATAATAAGGTATTGTTAATTTCATAATGTTCTTGTTTTGTTCTTTATAGTCTAATTTACTATTAACAGTCAAGTTATTAATTGGGTCAATATGCGTTTAGATTTAATCAAAAAAAATTAGTAAAAGTAAATATGAAAAAAATTTTAGCAATAATTTCCTTACTAATCTTCACAACAGTAGCAAACGCTGAGTCAAAATTAGAAACAATCAAAAAAAACGGTGAATTAAGAGTTGGAACTACTGGTGACTGGGATCCAATGTCGATGAAAGATCCAGCTACAAATAAATATAAAGGATTTGATATTGATGTAATGAGAGAGTTAGCTAATGATATGGGTGTAAAAGTAAAATTTGTACCTGCAGAATGGAAAACTATTGTGGCTGGAATTACAGCTGATAGATATGATATTTCTACAAGTGTAACTAAGACACCAAAAAGAGCTGAAGTGGCTGGTTTTACTGAAACTTACTATAAATATGGGACAGTCCCTCTAGTTCTTAAAAAAAATTCAAAAAAATTCTCTACATGGAAGTCTTTGAACAATAAAGACGTTACAATCGCTACTACACTTGGAACATCTCAAGAAGAAAAAGCAAAAGAATTTTTTCCAAAATCTAAACTAAAGTCAGTTGAGGCCCCTGCAAGAGATTTTCAAGAAGTTCTTGCTGGAAGAGCCGATGGAAACATAACAAGTTCAACTGAGGCTAATAAATTAGTAATTAAGTATCCTCAATTAATAATAGTCGATGATGGCGAAAAGAATCCTGCTTTTTTAGCAATGATGGTTCCTAAAAATGATAAAGCTTGGAATGATTACGTGAGTAAATGGATCAAAGACAAAAAAACATCAGGCTTTTTTAAGACTTTATTAGCTAAATACGATCTTAAGAGCTTATAATTAAGTTTAATTAACTTCTGATAAGAAATATAATTATTTAGTGAAGTTTATAAAATATCTAACTATCTTTATAATTATACAGGGCTGTAGCTCTAATTATGAATGGGGTTGGTATATTTTAAACCCAAACAATTTAGAAGGGTTAACTAATCTAAAGTTTTTAATTAGTGGAATAACAACTACAATTTATATATCAGTAATTTCAATAATTCTTGCAATGATTATAGGTTTAATCGTTGCATTACCGTCATTATCAAATAATAAATTTTTAAGTTATTTTAATATTATATATGTCGAGGTTGTACGAGCTATTCCATTATTAGTTTTAATACTTTGGATTTATTATGGTTTGCCTATAATGTTAGGAATAAGCTTTTCACCTTTTGTATCTGGTATAATAGCATTAACAATCAGTGAAAGTGCCTTTCAAGCTGAAATTTTTAGAGCTGGAATTAATTCAATAAACAAAGGACAACATGAAGTAGCTGGATCTCTTGGAATGAATTTTTGGACAAAGATGAGATTTGTAATTTTACCTCAAGCTATAAAAGTAGTTTTACCCGCTTTAGGTAATCAATTTGTTTATGTTTTAAAAATGTCTTCATTAGTATCGATTATTGGAATAGCTGATTTAACTAGAAAAGCTAACGAACTAGTTACAACGACTTATAGACCTCTAGAAATTTATACTTTTTTAATATTAGAATACTTAGTTTTAATTCTTATTGTTTCTTACTATGTAAGAAAACTTGAGAATAGATTAAAATACAAATAATTTTTTAAAACTTAGTTTAAGTTTCTTCCTGAAAAAAAAGGGAATAAATAATAAAACAGCCAATCCCATTAACCAATTTGTAGCCATTATAGTATAAAATATATCATTATAGTCTCCTCCTCTAACGTTGATCACGTACCATAAAGATAAAAATGGTAATGCCGTTAATCGAAGAATACTTAAGTAAAGACTATAAATCGATTTTTTAAGTGCTTGAAATACTGCAGTGGTTATAAAAAATACAGGGTAAATCGGTCCTATCAAAGCTGCTATCTTAAGATAAATAGCACCATGATATATCGCTTCAGAATTATTTGTAAATTGAGAAACAAAAAATTCTGCACCAAAAAATATAATTATTCCTGCAGCAGCCATGAATGAGCATCCAAATAAAAGAGCTTTAGAATATAACTCTTTTATTCTATAAAATTCTCTTGCACCAAAATTTTGTCCTCCAATGGAAAGAACGGCTGTATTCAAACCAATGACAGGTAATAAAAATACTTGTTCTACTCTTAAGGCAGCACCATATCCAGCTGTTGCTAGCTCACCAAACTGACCAATAAAATATAAAATATTGAAAATGCCAACACCTATAAATAACATGCTAAAAATTATAGGTACTGATTGAGATAATAAATCTCTCAGCAATTCAAATTTAGGAACAAAACATTGAATATATAAATATTTTCTTAATTTACATGAATTGACTTTGTAAGCTAGATAAACAGTTCCTATTAATTGAGAAATTACTGTAGCTATTGCAAGTCCGCCAATACCAAAAGCTGGAATAAAACCATATCCCCAAATAAATAATGGATTTAAAAATATATTTAAGAAAAAACTAAAAATTAAAACATTTCTATAACTTTTTGTATCACCTTGAGCATTCAAAGTTCCGTTTAAAGAAATTTGAATCATTACGATAAAAGTCCCGTAAAAAATAATATCTAAATATTCTCTTGTCAAAACTATGCTTGTTGCATCCGAACCCATAACAGTTAATAAAAAGTTTGAAGCATTAAGACCAAATAAAGTAACGATAATAGATACTACAATTGCAAAAACTATTGATTGAGCAACAAGCAATGAAGCTTTATTAATTTTTTTTTCACCGATTAAATTACCAATACTTGCATTTGTAGCAGCACCAATACCAACGCCAACAGCTATTATTACAAAATATATTGGAAAAGATTTAGCTATCGCTCCTATAGCTTCTGCAGAAATTCTTCCAGCAAACCAAGTATCTACTAAATTATAAAAAGTTTGAAATAACGATCCTACGCTAGCAGGTATAGTTACTTTTCTTAGCAAATCCCATATAGGATCTTTTGTTAAATTTAATTTTTTTGACAATTTTTACCTATTTAAATTCTTTTTGGAATATATGCTTTCTTCCGGCTTTCTTAGCAAGCATAATCTGCTTTTGTCTCATTCTAAATCTACTTTTCTGTGTGTTAGTTAGTGTGTCATAACATCTATGACAGGAAACTCCTGTTTCATACTTTCTCGATTTTTTATCTTTTAATGAAATAGGATTTCTACAGCCACTACAAATATCATATGAACCTGCTGAGAGATTGTGTTTAACAGAAATTCTATTATCAAAAACAAAACACTCACCTTTCCACAGGCTATCCTTTTTTTTAGTATTTTTAAGATAATTTAGGATTCCACCTTTTAATTGAAATATATTTTTAAAACCCTTTTGATTTAAATAAACAGAAGCCTTTTCACATCTAATTCCACCCGTACAAAACATAGCTACTGGTTTTTTTCTATCTAGTTTTTTTAGATATTTAGGGAACTCTCTAAAATGATTAATTTTAGGATTAATAGCTTTCTTAAAGCTACCAACTTCATGCTCAAAAGGTTTTCTTACATCTAAGATTAAAGTATTTTTATCTTTGATTAGACTATTCCATTTTGAAGGTTTGACATGATTAATTCTATTATTTTTATTTAGTATATTTAAACCCATTGGTACTACTTCTCTCTTTATTTTAATTTTAGGTTTATGAAATGGCTGAAATTTACTTTTTGATAAGTTTTTACTATCAAAACTTCTAATACTAAATAAAATTTTTATTTGTTTGCTTATTAAGGAAATATTTTTAGATTTTCCAGATATTGTTCCATTAAGTCCTTCTCTTGAAATAATAAGTGTTCCTCTAATATTATAATCTATAAAAAGTTTTTGGAGAATAAGTTTATTATTTTTTAATGATTTTAAATTTTTGAATTTATAAAAACCTAAAACAATAAACATTATAATTTAGTGCAAATTGTTAAACCATCCCCGATAGGGAGGATTATTTGCTCTATCCTTTCGTCTTTTTTAATATAAGTATTAAAATCTCTAATAATTTTTGTATATTTTTCATTATTATTCTCATCAGCTACTTCACCATGCCATAAAACATTATCTATAATAATTAAACTACCTGTTTTAGTCATATTTATCACAAGATCATAATAATTTTTATAATTATTCTTATCAGCATCTATAAAAATAATATCAAAAATTGAATTTTTTTTTTTTTAATTCTTCTAATGTATCTAATGCTGGCTTAACAATAGTTTTAATTTTTTTATCTTGATTAGCTTTTTTAAAAAAATTTTTAGCTTTTAAATTAGTATCAGCATCTTTATCTAAAGCAATAAGAGCTCCGTCATTGGGCAAACCTAAAGCCATTGATAATGTGCTAAGACCAGTAAATGTCCCTATCTCTAATATTTTCTTTGCTTTTGAGATTTTAACAATAAATTCTAAAAAATGACATTGGGATACAGCTATCTGCATTCTTTTGATATCACCTAAAGTCTCGTTGTAAGAAATTATTTCACTTTGGATTGGATGGAGTGGTTTACTTAAATTTTGAATATAACTTAGTATTTTATTATTAATATCTAGATCTTTACCCATTCTTATTTTAATTTTTTCTTTAGTATTTCATTTACTAATTGTGGGTTAGCCATACCACCTGAAACTTTCATAACTTGACCAACAAAAAAACCAAACAGCTTATTTTTACCAGATTTATATTGATTCACTTTATCTTTGTTATCTTTAAGTATTTTATCTATAATATCCTCTAATTCTTTTGGATCACTTTTTTGTTGTAATCCTTTATTTTTAATAATTTCATTTGGTTCCTCTCCTGACTCTTTCATTATTTCAAAAACTTCTTTTGCAATTCTACCAGAAATAATTCCTGTGCTTATTGAGTCTACTAATTGAGCCATTTTTTTTGCAGTAACTGGTGATTGTGAAATGGAAATATTTTTTTCGTTTAATGATGCAAAAAGATCACCCATTATCAAATTTTTAGCTAATTTAATATCTGAAGTTTTAACGACTTCTTCAAAATAGTCTGATATCTCTTTTTCTGAAACAAGTACATTGGCCTCATAAGTATTTAAAGAATAGTCTTTAATGAAGCGTTCTTTTTTTTGATCAGGTAATTCCGGTAAATCTTTTTTTAAATTTTCTATAAGCTCCTTGTCAAGGTTTAATGGAAGTAAGTCGGGATCTGGAAAATATCTATAGTCATGAGCATCCTCTTTTGATCTCATAGATCTAGTTTCATTTTTTTTTGTATCAAACAATCTTGTTTCTTGATCAATATTCTTGCCAGACTCTAATAACTCAACTTGTCTTTGAGCTTCATAGGTGATAGCCAATTGCATAAATTTAATTGAATTAACATTTTTAATCTCACATCTAGTGCCTAATTCTTTATCTCCTTCTTTCCTAACAGATACGTTTACATCTGCTCTTAAAGATCCTTCTTGCATGTTTCCGTCACAAGTGCCCAAGTATCTCATGATAGATCTTAGCTTCTTAATATAAGCATTTACTTCATCAGGAGATCTTAAATCGGGCTTACTAACAATTTCCATAAGGGCTACTCCTGACCTGTTCAAGTCAACATACGTATTACTTGGATCAAGATCATGAATACTCTTTCCAGCATCTTGCTCTAAATGTAGTCTTTCTATTCCAATTGTTTTTGTGCCATCTGGTAAATCTATAGTTATTTTTCCTTCTCCAACTATAGGATTTTTATATTGTGAAATCTGATAACCTTGAGGCAAGTCAGCATAAAAATAATTTTTTCGATCAAAAACTGAATAAGAATTAATTTTTGCGTTTAGTCCTAATCCAGTTTTTACTGCTTGATGAATGCAATATTCATTAATAACGGGTAACATTCCTGGAAAAGCTGAATCTACAAGACTAACTTGAGTATTAGGTTCTGCTCCAAATTTAGTAGAAGAACCTGAGAAAAGCTTTGAGTTTGATATGACTTGAGCATGTACCTCAAGTCCAATAACTACTTCCCATTTTCCTTTTTCACCCTTAATTAAGTATTTTTTATTTTCTTTACTCATTATTTTCCCACCATCTTTGAAGATTTTGTTTAAAATTTATTTTTTTTTCTGCTGCAAAAGCGATGTTTAAAAGTTTTTGCTCATCTAAGGGTTTTCCTATTAATTGGAGACCAAGAGGGTAATTTTTGCTGTCTGTGCCTGCAGGTATAGAAATCGCTGGTATGCCAGCTAGATTAACAGGCACAGTAAATATATCGTTTAAATACATTGAAATGGGATCATTTTTCTTCTCACCTATTTTAAAAGCAGCACTTGGAGTAGATGGCGTAAGTATAGCATCCACTTTTTTAAATGATTGATCAAAATCATTTTTAATTAATTGTCTTATTTTTTGTGCCTTAATATAATAAGCGTCATAATATCCAGATGAAAGGACGTAAGTTCCTATTAAAATTCTTCTTTTTACTTCATCACCAAAACCTTCAGATCTAGTATTTTCGTACATCTCAACTAAGTTACTTCCTTTAGAAGATCTAAAACCATACTTAACACCATCGTATCTAGCTAAATTCGAAGAAGCTTCTGCTGGTGCAACTATATAATAAGCTGGAAGTGCATACTTAGTGTGAGGCAAAGAAATATCAATAATCTCAGCACCTGATTCTAATAAGATTTTTTTACCATTTTCCCAAAGTTGATCTATTTCTTTGGGCATTCCGTCTACTCTGTATTCTTTAGGTATACCAATTTTTAAACCTTTTATATTGTTAGTTAGTTTTTTTGAATAACTTTCTTTTTTTTTATTAATAGATGTAGAATCCTTTTCATCAAAACTTACCATGGCCTCCAACATTAATGCGCAGTCTTCTACTGTTTTTGTCATAGGCCCGGCTTGATCTAATGATGACGCAAAAGCTACTATTCCCCACCTAGAACATAGTCCATAAGTAGGTTTTAACCCTACTGTGCCTGTAAACGATGCTGGTTGTCTTATTGATCCACCTGTATCAGTTCCTATAGTTGATGGTGTTAAATCTGCTGCTAGTGCACTTGCAGATCCTCCGGAAGATCCTCCCGGAACTGTGTTTTCTGCAACTGGGTTCATTACATTTCCATAATAACTAGTTTCATTTGATGATCCCATTGCATATTCATCGCAATTTAATTTCCCTAAAAGAAAAGCACCTTCTTTCCATAAATTTGATGTAATAGTAGACTCATAATTTGGAATGAAGTTTTCTAACATTTTGCTACCAGCTGTCGTTTTTACCCCTTGAGTACAAAATAAATCTTTTACAGCTATAGGAATGCCAGGTAAAAGAGTTTCTAAATTAGGTTTTTTATCAAAGTTTTTTGCTTTTTCTAATGCTTGGTCTGAACAATTTGTAATAAGTGAGTTTAACTTTTTGTCATTATTTATATTCTTTATAAATGACTGTGTAAGTTCTTCTGATTTTATTTCTTTCCTCTTAATTGAACTTACTATTTCAGTTAGACTTTTTTTTGAAATATCAGACATTATTCAATAACTTTCGGTACAACAAAGAATTCTTCATTTTTTTGGGGAGAGTTTTCTAAAATTTTTTTTCTTATTTTTCCGTCATTAATTTTATCTTTTCTTGATCTTAAGGGTTCATTCAATATTGATGAAAGAGGCTCAACATTTTCAGTATTTAACTCATTAAGTTGTTCTATAAAATTGAAAATTGACGATAGATCATTAGTTAAGCTAACAATTTTCTTATCATTCACTGAGATTCTAGCTAATTTGCTAACATTTTTAATTTTATCTTTATCTATAGACATTTGTGAATTATGTTAATTTTAAAGGAAATTAATATCATAAAATATAACATAAACATGCTGGATATTGAAGATTTTAAGAAAAAACTTGATAAAAAGTCAAGATTAATGGGAATAGACCCTGGTAGAAGACGTGTGGGTATAGCTATTTCAGATGAAAATAAAATTATAGCAACTCCATATACAACTATTATTAAAAAGAAGTATGCAGACTTTATTAAAGAAATAAAAAAAATTATAGATGAAAACCAAATAAAAGGTATAGTTATAGGAAATCCTATTAATATGGATGGATCTCCCAGCCAGTCCTCACAATCAGCGAAAGACTTAGCTATTAATCTATCAAAAGATGTTACTAAAAATATCACTTTATGGGATGAAAGATTATCAAGTCAGGGAGCATTTAATTTATCTAATGATTTAGCCACTAATACTAGTAATAAAGTCAAAAAATTAGATGAAAATTCAGCCCAATTCATATTACAAGGAGCCTTAGATTATCTTACCAAAGAAAATACTTGATCTGATACCTCAAAAGGCCTATAGAGTTGATTTTAATGGCAGAAAGAAAAAAAATCTCAGCTATTAAAAATTCTCCAAAACATCTTCTGGGTATACAAAATCTATCAGTTCAAGAAGCTAAACAAATTTTAAAAGAAGCTAAAGAATTTATAATTCTTAATAGAAGTAAATCAAAAAAACTTGACGTACTTAGAGGAAAAACTCAAATTAATTTATTTTTTGAACCATCTACTAGAACACAAAGTTCATTTGATTTAGCTGGTAAAAGATTAGGTGCAGACGTCATGACAATGAATATGAGCAATTCTGCTCTTAAAAAAGGTGAGACACTTATGGACACGGCAATGACTTTAAATGCAATGCATCCAGATTTAATTGTAATCAGACATCAAGATTCAGGAGCACCGAACTTATTATCTCAAAAGGTACATTGTGCAGTCATAAACGCAGGTGACGGGAGAAGAGAACACCCAACACAAGCCTTATTAGATGCTTTAACAATAATAAATAGAAAAGGTAAGATTGAAGGACTTAAAATTGCAATTTGCGGAGATATTCTGCACTCAAGAGTAGCTAGATCAAACATATATTTAATGAACATGTTAGGTGCAGAAATAAATGTAATTGCTCCTAAAACTTTAATGCCAAGATCTATTGAGAGATTAGGGGTAACGCCTTTTACAAACATGAAAAAGGGATTGGATGGTTGTGATATTGTTATGATGTTAAGATTGCAAAATGAAAGAATGCAAGGTTCTTTTTTACCCTCTAAAAGGGAATACTATGAGTTTTATGGTTTAAGTCCAGAAAAATTAAAATACGCTAGCAAAGATGCTCTCATAATGCATCCGGGTCCAATGAATAGAGGTGTAGAAATAGATACAAAATTAGCTGACGATATAAATGTAAGTTTAGTTAAAGAACAAGTAGAATTAGGTGTTGCAGTTAGGATGGCTTGTTTAAAGAGGTATTGTCAATAAATGAAAAAAAAAATTTTTATAAATGCTAGAATAATAGATCCTTCTCAAGTAATGGATGAAAAAGGTTCATTAATTTTAGATGAAAATGGAAAAGTTAAAGAAGTTGGAAAGAATGTAAAAAAGTCAGAATTCAGTTCTTCAGCTGAAGTTATTGATGTAAAGGGAAATATTTTAATTCCAGGAATTGTCGATATGAAAGCATTTGTTGGTGAACCGGGATACGAATATAAAGAAAATTTTAGAACTTTAAGTCAAGCAGCCTTAGCCGGAGGTGTTACTTCTATAGTTACTATGCCCAATACTAAACCAATAATTGATAATGTTTCTATGGTTGATTTTATAATAAGACGAGGTAGAGACAAAGCTTCTGTAAACCTTTTTCCTTGTGCATCCATAACTAAACAAACAGAAGGTAATTTAATGACTGAGTTTGGCTTACTTTCTTCAAGAGGGATAATTGGTTTTAGCGATGTAAACAAAACTGTTCAAAATACAGAGCTAATGGCAAGAATTATGGATTACGCTTCAGATATAGGGGTTCTTATTATGCAACATGCAGAGGATTACGAATTGTCAAAAAACTCATGTATTAATGATGGTGAAATAGCTACAAGACTAGGCCTCGAAGGTGTTTCATCTTTAGCTGAAAAAATAATTATAGAAAGAGATCTAAGTCTATTAAGTGAATATCCTTGTAGATATCATATTAATCAAATTTCTTCTAAAAAATCACTTGAGGTTATTAAAAAAAATAAAAATAATGGAAAAAAATTTAGTGTCGGTGTTTCAATCAATAATTTATCATTGAATGAAAATGATATTGGTGAATTTAAAACTTTTTTAAAAATGTCTCCGCCTTTAAGAAGTGAAGAAGATAGGATCTCACTCGTTCAAGGAATAAAAGAAAATTTAATCGATGTAATTGTATCTGATCATTTACCTGAGGATGAGGAAAGCAAAAGATTACCTTTTGCACAAGCTGCGACAGGTGCAATTGGGATTGAAACATTGTTGCCTCTTGCCTTAGAAATGTATCACAATGAATCTCTACCACTAAATAAAATCATTGAAACTATAACTATTAATCCATCTAAAATATTAAAAATAAATAAAGGAAGTCTTAAAAAAGGAGCTGATGGAGATATATGTATATTTGACTTGAACGCACCATGGAAATTAGATCCAGAAAAATTAAAATCTAAATCTAAAAATACAGCTATAGAAAATAGAAAACTACAAGGGAAAGTATTAATGACTTTCTTAAATGGCAACCTATCATTCAAGAAATAATAAATATGGAATTTTTAATAGTTTTTTTTTATTCGTATTTATTAGGATCAATTCCCTTTGGATTAATAATTACAAAAATATTTTTAGATAAAGATATTAGAGATATCGGTTCAGGAAATATTGGAACAACTAACGTTTTGCGCACAGGAAAAAAATCTTTAGCAGCTGCAACTTTATTACTTGATATTTTAAAAGGATATATCTCTATCATAATTGCATATAAATTTTTTAATGAATTAATTTATTTCTCTGCTTTAATTTGTTTCATCGGGCATGTTTTTCCTGTTTGGCTTAAATTCAAAGGAGGTAAAGGAGTTGCTACTTATTTAGGAATTATTTTAGGAATTTCTTTTGTATTAGGTATAGTTTTTGGTGCTGTATGGTTAATAACTGCAATTATTTTTAGATACTCTTCTTTATCATCAATATTTAGTTCAATGGTAGTTTGTATTTTTTCATTTTTTTTAAGTAATGAAATACAAAGTTATTTTTTATTTATCGCATTTATAATGATTATTTTTACACACAAAGAAAATATAAATAGACTTAAATCCTCTAAAGAAAGCAAAATTAAGTTATAAATTACCTTAATATCTCATACATTATTAATTTTTGAATATAAAATTTGACAAAATCAATTATTTTTGAAAGTAAAATAGAATAATGAATTTAGTAATTGTTGAAAGTCCCGCAAAAGCTAAAACAATAAATAAATATTTAGGCAAAGATTATTTAGTTTTAGCTAGCTATGGTCATATAAGAGATTTGCCTTCAAAAAACGGTTCTGTTGATCCTGAAAAAGAATTTAAAATGTTGTGGGAAATTGATTCTTTTTCTAGAAAATATCTTAAAGAAATAACTAATGCCGCAGAGGATTCTACAAAAATTATTCTTGCGACAGATCCTGATCGTGAAGGTGAAGCTATCGCATGGCATGTCAAGGAAGTTTTAAAAGCAAAAAAATTACTTAAAGGTAAAGACTTAGAAAGAGTTGTGTTTAATGAAATTACTAAAACTGCAATTTTAGAAGCAATTAAAAATCCTAGAGATATTGAATTACCTTTAGTTGAAGCATATTTAGCAAGGAGAGCTTTAGATTATTTAGTTGGTTTTAATATTTCTCCAATACTTTGGACCAAACTACCTGGCTCAAAATCAGCAGGAAGAGTTCAATCAGTAGCTTTAAAATTAATCACTGAAAGAGAGAAAGAGATTGAATTATTTAATCCAGAAGAGTACTGGACTTTATCATCTGAATTTACAAACACAAATAACAAGAATTTTTTTTCTAAATTAAGTTTATACAATGAGAATAAAGTTGAAAGATTTACTTTTAAAAATAAAGCCGATATTGATAATGCTGTTTTAATAATAAATAAATCACAATTTATAATTAAAGATGTTAATTCAAAAGTTTTTAAGCGAAACCCTCTAGCGCCATTTACAACATCAACTTTACAACAGACAGCGTCTGGAAAATTTGGTTTTGGTGCTTCAAGAACAATGCAAATTGCACAAAGATTGTATCAAGGAGTAGATATTGAAGGAGAAACTACTGGTCTTATTACTTATATGCGAACTGATGGAACAAATATTTCTAAAGAAGCAATACAAGAATTTAGAAAATTAATTAAAAATGATTTTGGAAATGAATTTTTACCTGATCAACCGAATAGTTTTACTAGTAAAAAAGCAAAAAATGCACAGGAAGCACATGAGGCTATAAGACCTACAGATGTTACTCGTAAACCATCCGATATCAAAAAATATGTTAATGCAGACCAATATAAAATTTATGATTTAATATGGAGTAGAGCTTTATCTTCTCAAATGAATCCTGCTAAATTTGACAGAAATACAATTTTAATTTCATCAAAAGATAATAAAATAAACTTTAGAACAACTGGTTCATTGATAAAATTTGACGGATTTTTAAAAGTTTATGACGCTCAGGAAACAGATGAAGATGCAAAAAATATACTACCTGAGGTAAAAGTTGGAGAAAATGTGAATATACTTAAGCTTAATGATGAACAACATTTTACAGACCCTCCCCCAAGATACTCCGAAGCAAGCTTAGTGAAGAAAATGGAAGAATTAGGTATTGGACGGCCATCAACTTACGCAAGTATAATTTCAGTATTAACTACAAGAAACTATGTTGAACAAATAAATAAAAGATTTCATCCCACAGATAGAGGTAAATTGATATCAGCGTTCTTAGAACAATTATTTTCTAAATATGTTGATTATAATTTTACAGCTGATTTAGAAAATCAATTAGATGAAATAACTAGTGGTAAAATTGAATGGGTTGAAGTTTTAAATAATTTTTGGAAAGATTTTTATGAAAATGTAGGAAAAGTAA
>MDTB01216511.1_pt1 | contig 14689 bp, 9 predicted proteins | sample 811161 | NCBI WGS metagenome assembly MDTB01 (sample SAMN05326650, study PRJNA326480) | marine metagenome | isolation source: seawater | place: Mediterranean Sea | collected 2009
AAAAGAAAATTGGTGCGCCCGATCTAATCACTTTAATTCAAGTGACCTCTCCGTTTCTCCGGACCTGTGATATCGATAACTCTATTGCCGCGTTGCTCGAGAATCCAGAGTATCAATCTGCGCAGACGGTCTCTGAGTGTCAGCACAACAGTCATGCGATTAATCAACGTGAAATGTTCGGAAATCAGGTCTCTTTCGCATTTAGAAAGGAAAGAGAAAAAGCATATAACAAGCAAAGAAAGTCTACCCTTTACTCATTTGGAAACGTCGTCTCGGTAAGGGCGGCGGCTCTTCGTAAAGGGTATGGCGTTTTTGCCGAGCCTTCCTTTGGAGTGCCAATTCCCCATCTGTTCAGCTTTGATCTGGATAAAGCAGAGGATATTCTCATTGCGGAGACTTTGCAGAAGCTGGTCGATTCTGTTTGAAATTATCGTTTTGAAGTGTCGCGAGCATAGCGAGAATTTGCATGATTAAGCGTAGTTCCTTTTCCGTTCTTGGTGTCGACAAAGCGTCACTAATTTTTCTGCTTTTTGTCGTGGTCTACTTCGCTATTCTGGTGATTGGGATTGGCTGGGGACTTCCGTCACAGGATCGTCATCAGTTACTTACTTTTGACAGAGTCGTCGGTGCTGAAGAAATTGATCGGATGTCCTTGAGCCGCGAGAAGTGTGCAGCACACCATACGCTGTCTTCCGCAATGCTTGGCGGGATAAACAGAGGCTCTTCCGAAAGTTTGTCGTCCTCTATCTTTCCGAGAGAATGCGTGGAAAGCGCCGAATTGTCCTTTAGGCGGTTTCTATTTTTTGGTACTGCTCAAGATGAATCGAGGGTTTTCCATTCGCTCTCTCGAATGAATCCAGCAGCGTTTGATTTCCATCCTCGCCGATTCGAGAATGGGACAGCGTACCTTTACCCAATAGGCGGCCTGATGTTCTTTGCAGAGAAGTTGGGTTACGTAAACTTGACATCAAGCATCTCGACTGCGCTAGAGCACCCGGAAAATATACGAAGACTATATCTTCTTGGACGTCTGGTTTCGGTGGCAGCGTTGCTTGGAACGCTGCTGATATTGTTTCAGATTGGCGAACGATTTGTTCATGGCCGGGTGGGGTTGATCGCCGCGATCGCCTATGGTTCGTTCGGGACTGTGTATATACTCGCACTCCAGACTCGGATTCATGTAGTCGCTGCGTTCTGGGCTACGCTAGTTGTCTATTGGATACTCTCTTTCTCGAAAAGACCCAGAACGCGTGAAATTCTATATGCGTCTGTTTTTTTGGGCATCGGGATCGGAACTGCGATCCATGTTGCGCTCTTAGGCGTAGCGATAGCGCTAATTGTTATTTTTAGCCCGCTTAAGGTTCAGAGAAAAATTGGCCTTCTTGCGATCTCAGGTCTGGCAGTTCTAGCTACATTTGTTATCACCAACCCATATTCTTTAATTGATTCGAGTGGTTTCTGGCTGTGGTGGTCAACCTACTTAACCCCGGCAGAGGCTGGTGGCCACGGCTATTCGCCTCACTCTTGGTGGATGATTTCCAAAGGGTTTCAGCAGGAGCTACACAAGCAAATCTCTGTAGTACAAGTGCCATTTTTTGGGATGTTGTTTGCAGGAGTACTTTATGCACTCTTCAACAAGAATTGGGAATGGAATAAGTTAGCGATTTGTCTGATTTTCTCTGTGGTTATCGCCGCAACAATCGGAAAAGCATCAGGTAGATTTCTTTTGTTTATGTGGCCACTGGCTTGTCTGCAAATGGCAATTTTGGTCGATCGAATCCTGGAGGGACTTGATAAAAGGAAATTCGCTAAGTGGTGTTTGCTGGTTCTCGTTTTTTTTCCAAGCTACTATGTGATCGGCCAAAAAACGGTTGGCTTATATGTTCATCAGACTGAAAAAAAATGGCTGAGTCAGTCTATAGACTGTCTGGAGGACCTTGGGATTAAGCGAGGTCAATCTGTCGGTATTTTCGACTACCCAAGGCCGAATTCATTTCCTCCTTTTCCTTTTATTGGAACAAAGTTGATCCAGGGCTCAAACATTGAAAAAGAGCGGCCAAACTTTGTTGTCGTACGGGATCTTGAGAAAGATATGTTATCGTGGGCTTCCCATTCGGCTAGACCGCTCTACGAGCGAGGCTGTGCAGTGATTGGAGCTTTTTCTCCTGTAAATGGCTACATGGAGCAGACTATTTCAATTTATCGGAAACGGTCAGAAATAGATCAATAGAGCGCGCATCGTCTGCGTAGAGATCTCTACCTAGGAAGTCCGTTTCTGCGGACTGTGCGACTGAGAAGCTTTAGGTGCAAGAGGAGGTTTTTTGGCAATGAGCTCAATAGTGCCACCTTTTCTAGCAATGCCCTCAGCCAAGGTGAGAGCCAGTGCGAGGGGGAGGATTAGAGCGGCGCAGATGACGTGGGTGATTGCGATGGGATTGACTAGTCTTAAAGACGACCCTTCAGGATGATTGTGGAGAAGGTTATAGAGATAATTTATCTCTAGTCCGGGTATTTGGTTTAGAATAGATTGCACCCAGCCAAAGCTATTTTGAATTAAGGAGAAATGGTTGGCGGAGTTCACTCGTAGGCCGTTAGATTCTAATAATTTCTCGAGGCCCGGTAGAGTAAAGTGAAAGATGTGCCGTGGTAGATCAAGATGAAACCAACTGCGACCGAATATTCTTGACTGCATACTGCCGAAGTTGGGAACCGCTAGCGCAAGCTGACCATCCGGTGAGAGTATTCTCGATATCTCCGAGATTGTTTCCTGAGGGTCAGATACGTGTTCCAGAACATGCCAAATTATCACCAAATCAAAATAGTCGTTGGGAAATTGCAAGCTATGCAGTGAATCTGTGATATGGATAGTGCATCGGCTAGAAAGCGACTGATCTGCAAGCATATTTAGTTCGGTGCCGTGGGTATCAAAACCTCGATTCGAAAGTTCACGAAGGAGCAGACCCCGCCCACAACCTATATCGAGTACGCGCGAACTGGGACTTAGTTTTTTGCCGGCTCGCGTTATCGTCCTGGCGGATATTTTAGTGAGTAGGCGTTCGATCGGAGTAATGAATTTGGTTGTTTTTGCCCCGTAATACTCAGGAGGATAAAAAGTCTTTATCTCGCGACGCGAAGGAATCGGATCCAGCCAAGCGGAATGGCATCTCACGCATTGACTCACAGGCGGTCCAGCATCGGCAAAGGGCGATGACAAAAAGTGCTGGGATTGACCACAGACTGGGCACTTATGAGAGTGCATAGTCAAGACCTGACAGTAGATTAGGGTTACTGGAGATTACTGTGATTGCTGGAAAGAAAATCGTAGTGGTAATGCCTGCATACAACGCAGCGAAGACGTTAGGACTTACCTATGCGGAGTTGTCGTTCGAGATTGTGGATGAGATCATCCTCGTTGATGATGGAAGCACCGACCAGACAGTCGAAGTAGCACATTCGATTGGTGTGCATCACATTATTCAGCATAATGAAAATCGAGGTTATGGAGCAAACCAAAAAACTTGTTACGACAAGGCGCTCGAACTAGAAGCCGATATTATAGTCATGCTACATCCAGATTATCAGTATACGCCAAAGTTAATTCCAGCGATGTGTTTTGTTATAGCGCAAGATCTTTACCCAGTAGTTTTAGCATCTCGCATGTTAGGAAAGGGAGCGCGACGCGGAGGCATGCCGCGGTATAAGCTTGCGTGTAATCGAATATTGACCCGGTTGCAAAATATTCTTTTAGGGCAGAATCTCTCTGAGTATCATACTGGGTATAGGGCGTTTTCAAGGCGCGCTTTAGAGGCTACAGACTATCATCGCAATAGTGACGACTTTGTCTTTGATAATGAGATCCTCACTCAATTTATTCACCAGGGATATGAGATAGGTGAAATAACATGTCCTACTTCATATTTTCCAGAGGCATCGTCGATCAGTCTTCGGCGGAGTATCATATACGGCATCGGTGTAGTTTTAACTGCCGTGAAGTTTCGGCTGCATAGGATGGGAGTTATTTCGAGTCGACTTTTTGTAAACGGCCGCTAGTTCATCCTGTTGCCAACCTTTAATTAATTACTTCTAGCCGAGAGCTCACTAACATCTTCGGTCCCTAGAAATATGGCAAAAGTCCTCTTAATCAATCCGTCTTACCAGCAACAGTATGGTGGGAACAAGACCTCAGTCATTAACCCAATTTATCCAACCCTGGGGTTGGCAACAATTGCGGCGACTGCTGAACAGAGCGGCCACGAAGTAGAGATTTTAGATTTGTCTTGGCGCCCTTACGACTACGAGATGGTGAGGAGTCATATTGAGCGGTTAGGAGCAGATATCGTGGGTGTGACAGCCACAACCACTTTGATGAATCAGGCAAGAGATATCAGCGTTTTAACCAAAGACATTTCAAAAGCGACCTGTCGCGAGATTATTTCGGTAGTTGGTGGCCCTCACCCGGCTTCGATGCCGGAGGCAACCATTCGTGAGTCATTATTTGATGTAGTCTTTACGGACGAAGCCGACGAGTCTTTTCCAGAATTGTGTGACACCCTCGACCCATCAAGAGTCAAGGGGCTTTGTTATCGCGATGGGTCGAAAGTAATCTCCACAGGGCGACGGCCTCCCATCGCCGATTTAGATTCGCTACCGATGCCAGCCTGGCATCTCTATAACCCCGATGATTACCATCATATTTCTCGGCTATTGGCGAGGAAAACGCCGGTCACGATAGCAGAGTTTTCCCGAGGGTGTGTATTTAAGTGTGATTTCTGTGCAAGCAAGCAGACAATGGCCCTGGGATATCGAAAAAAGTCTCCGGATCGTTGTGCACAAGAAGTCGAGCAGATGTACAGATTAGGGTTTCGTGAGTTCATGGTTGCGGATGATATTTTTTCGTCGGATCAAAAATGGGCCACCGACGTTAGTGAAAAAATTGCTAGTTTGGATATCAAGATGCCTTGGACATGCACTAATGGGATCCGCATCGAAAGCGCGAACAAGGCTTTATTCGACACGATGCGCAAAGCAGGTTGCTACAGAGTAGCATTTGGTTTTGAGTCGGGTAATAACGAAATTCTGAAACGTTTTGGAAAAGGGGGAAAGGCCAGTATCGAAAAGGGTAGAGAGGCGGTAGGGGCGGCTAGAGAAGCCGGTATTGATACTCTTGGATTTTTTATGTTCGGATTAAGTGGCGACACGGAAAAGACAATGTTAGACACCATAAACTACGCCAAGGCACTTCCAGTTGACACAATGAAGTTCGGTGTTTGCATTGCTTTCCCTGGCACCCCGATGTTCGCAGATTACTCAAAAAAAGGATGGATCAAGTCATACGATTGGGACAAATATTTTGTTTACACAGATCAAGCACTGTTTGTACATGAAAATCTGGATTATCAAACCGTCCAGCGCTATATGAAGATCGCTTGGCGACGAGCAATGTTTTTTAATCCTCGCTTTATTGGTCGAAGAATTATTCGGGGTCTAAAAGGAATAAAAGATTTTGAAATATTTTGGGATATCTTCTATTTCTTTAAAGCTGTGATGTTGCCTTCTGTAGGAAAGATGTTTTCCACAAACTATTATGCGCAAGACCGCTGGCCAAAATATTCGTTTGAAGAGAACCAGTATTTTCAAATTCAGTATCAGGTTGTAAAAAAGACCTCGACCAATGGGGGAGGAACCCGGTCTAACGAAAAGCATAGGTATCTGGCTGATGAGGAGACGGAAGACAAGGTTGCCTAGACCTGGATTCGGACAGCACCTAGTAAGCCATAGCATGACTCGCTTTACCTTTCTTAGTTCTTTAATTTAAAGCTCTGGCCTGGGTAAACCGCATTTTGGCTTATCTTTCTGAGGAGTGAGACGCGTGCGCATTGTGAGGGCTGGACGATGTTGATGAGTTGGCTAAGTAGAGCGAATGACTACGGACTGAAACGTTCCTCAATCGTTTTGCTTATTTCTTTCTCTCTCGGCGCCTCAGTGGTTGAGGTATTTGGAGTTGCGATCTTTCTTCCCATCGCTCAGATGGTTCAGGCCCAAGGCGATCTGCAGTCTCTAAGTCAGAACTCGAAGTTGTGGGGCGCTGCGATTGCAGGGGCTGAGCGTTTTGGTATTTCGCTTAAAGTAGAGATTTTATTAGTCGCCGCAGCTTTGTTATTCCTGTTCCGTCAGGCCTTCACATATGTGCGCAACGTTTATTTGGCGTCAGTAAAGGCTTCATTGCTGATGGAAATGAGAAATCAGGTTCTTATAAGATATTCAGAAGCCGAAACTGAATATCACGATCGTTTGGCCTCGGGCGGCCTCCAAACAATGCTGACTACTGAGGTGGGCCGGGCGCTGATGTGGTTGATAGTGCCCATCGAAATCATCAGTTTGGTCGGCCTTAATTTAATTTATTTAGGATTATTACTCTTTTTGTCATGGTCAATGACAGGCGTCGTCCTTTTTCTGCTTTTGTTCGCTGCCTTTTCAGTTCGGAAATGGACCTCTCAGGCCAAGACCTTAGGACGCCGTGCGGTAGCAAACAATATGGAGATCGGCGAATTTCTGGGCCAGAGGTTAAGGTCTTGGCGATTCCCTCGATTGGCTAGTACCGAAGATGCCGAGTTGCAGGAATTCTCACGACTTACTAAGAAAGCAGCTAAGATCCATGTTGCAACTCAAGTAATAGGCGCAAAGACGGAAGCTGTAATCGAGCCTATAGTGATCTTTTCAAGTATTTTCTTCTTTTATTTAGGAATTGCATTTTTTGATCTGCCACTAGAGACAATCGGGATCTTTGGGCTTGTTGCGCTTCGGTTGACTCCGGTGGCTAAGATCGTCATCGAGAAGATTCAAACACTCGAGAAGTTAAGTGGCGCGGTCGAGCTTCTCGATAAACGGCATCAAGAAATGATTCAAGTTCGAGAGGACAGGAATCCTAGCGGCCGCAGTCTGAGCGGAATTGAGCATATTCAGATGGTCGGAGTTGGTTACGTATACAAAAGTGCGATCAAACCTGCCCTAAAAGATGTTAGTTGTAAGCTAATATCAGGCTCGCTGGTGGGAATAGTCGGGCCATCAGGAAGTGGAAAGTCGACTTTTATTGACTTGATGCCTAGATTGCGCAACGTCACGAGTGGCAGCCTTCTAGTCAACGGGGTTCCAATTAGTGAGTTTAATATAGGTTTGTTGAGGTCAGCGATTTCATATCTCCCACAATCTCCACAAATTTTCTCCGGCTCGGTCGCAAACCATGTCAGTTATGGGAGTCGAAACGCAGACCTAAACGAAATTAAACGCGCTTTGCGACTTGCGGGTGCATTGGAATTTGTTAGTGAATTACCTCAGGGTATCGAGACAGAGGTAGGTGAGTCCGGGGTCAGATTGTCGGGAGGCCAACGACAGAGGTTAGATTTGGCCCGAGCTTTGCTAGGTGAGGGGAGTGTACTGATTCTTGATGAGCCCACTAGTAGTTTGGATACGGAATCCGTCGACATATTCGCAAACATCCTTAACACGATTCGACAATCGACTAATTTGTTGGTAGTAATGATTACACATGAATTACGTCTCGCAAAAATAGCAGACCAGATCCTAGTTCTGCGAGATGGGATGCTCGAAGCAGTGGGGGATCATGATACCTTGATGACAACGAAAAACTGGTACAGAGAGTCAATACAAAAGTCGAGGTTGTCCTGAGGTTTGGCGGTGCCTGGTGAGCGCGATATGAGACGCTTATGTTTCCCATTCATTGGCGACTCATTTGGTGGAAGCCATATTTCCAGTCTGTTGTTGATACGTCGACTGCTCGATGAGGGGTACGAAGTAACCGTTGCAATTCATCAGTCAGACATTCTTGCTCGGGAGTGTGATAACCAGGGAATAGAATACTGTGTGCTCGATCTTCCCACTGCTGTAGGAAGGAGCAGTACACTTTTATCTGTGGTTCGGGACTTTATGTCCACCTTTTTTGAGATCTGGCACTTCTTGGGAAGCACCCCCCGACCCGAGATCGTTCACACGAACGATATGAGAACGCACTTGTTTTGGACTATTCCAGCATGGGTCAGAGGAATTCCTGCCATATGGCATCAGAGAACACTTTTTCCTGATTCTCGACTAGCACGACTCACCGGTAGATGTGTAAGTAGATGTATCGCTCTTTCTTTTGTGGTGCAGCGATCGTTGCCGACAAGAATGAGAGATCGATCGATAGTAATTCCAAATCCCGTTCGACTGTCAGAACCTGATGGGGCAGACCTTGCTGAGGCGAGGCGTGTAGTCATGGGAACTATCAGTAAAGAGATCAATGCTGATGGCCTGACTATCATAGGGCTCTTTGGCGCTTTGCGTGATCTAAAACGTCCGCTGGTATTTGTAGATGCTATCGCAGCGTTAGTAGAGAGTTGGGAAAAAAACGTAGTAGGTCTCATGTTTGGAAAAGATATGGAAGGAATGGGACAGAAAATTCTGGATCATGCGAAAGCACAGAAGCTAGAGAACCGGATTTATTTGATGGGATTTCAGAACCCTATCGATAGATATATATCTGTTTGTGATGTCCTGGTTTCTACGTCGGTCGGTGATGCGTTCGGAAGAACGCTAATTGAAGGAATGTCCCTAGGGGTGCCAGTGGTAGCAGTGAATGCGGGCGGTCATTCAGAGATAGTTCGTGATGGAGTTGACGGAATTCTTGCCCAGCCGGATAAGCCAGAAAGTGTCGCGCTTGCAATGCATGCTGTACTTGATAATCCTGAATTCCGTGAAAGTTTGATAGTTGCCGGCCGCCAAGCTGCTAAAACGAAATTCTCGATTGAGGGTCACACGTCACGAATGATCGAGATCTATCACGAGTTAATCTATACCCCGTCACAATGAGTCGGTAGCAAGATATGAGCTCGCTCGTTTGCCTAGAACATGACCCTGATATCTAGTTGCTTGGCCAAAACTCAAAAAAGAGTCTTCCACATATCAACAGGAGTGCCGCTATCACTGTTTTTTAATAAAACAAAGATTCAAAAGTGCACATCTATCAGATTGGAGATAAGCACACTGTAATTTTGGACACCTCCCTTGCTAATTGTGAGGTCGTGAGCGGAGGAAATCAGACAATCTGAACTATATGTAAAGCGACTGGTTATGGTCTGTTGCCTTTGAGTCGATGATAAAAAATCGGAAGATAGAGAAAACTGTTGGAAACCCTTAAAAATGAGCGCGTCTTTGAAGTGGATTGCTAGATAAAATGCTGCAATGCAAGCGTATCGTCGTGCTATGACGGCTACTGGAGATCAATCAATCTTTCCCGGTCAAATTTTGACTGTTGAGTACGGACTCTTCTCGGAGCTCTAGTGTTCTTGTCTGAACCTAAGGTTTTAGGCGTGGGAGTCTTGTTGTGAGCAGCTTCAGGCGATGGCTTAATAATATGGGGCTCGTCTTACTGTCCGTTTCCCTAGTGTTTGTGTTCCTTGAGGGAATTGTTTTCCGGTACTTTCTCTTAGCATCTGATTTGCCCATGTTGGCGGAAAATGACGGAGGATTACTGAGGTATCAATCTAGCCAGTCAGGAACTTACCGTATTAAGGATGAGATCGAAGCGCGATTTAATATCAATCAGCAAGGCTGGAATAGTCCCTCCGACTACTCAAGAAATCGGGAGGAGGACCTCAAGCGGATTGTTATTATCGGAGATTCCTATATTGAAGCGCTTCAAGTAGACGCAACCTCGAGCGTAGCCGAGCTGCTGGAACAGGAACTGACGGACCAGCACGTCCAGGTGTATCGGGTTGCGATGAGTGGAGCACCCCTGAGTCACTATGTCTACATGCTTCGCGAGGAAGCGGTGGAATATAAACCCGATCTCATCATCATTAACCTGGTTCATAATGACTTCGATGAATCTTTTGGCCTCGCCGAAGGAACTTATACTGAAAGCTTTGCAACTTATGGAGTCGATGATGATGGGTTACTTAAGTTGGTCGACCCAAAGGCATTTAATAGAAACTTGGCGTGGTATCTCAAGCGAAGTGCGACATTTAGGTATTTATATGTCCGGATGAAGATTTTCCCTCGGGTTTTGGTGAAAACGGTAATGAGTTGGATAACCGAGTCACCTCACCATACAGAGAAAACAAATCCACCGCTTCCAGATTTGTTACGGGAAAAAAGATCTGAGCAGTTGTTGCGAACCGCTTTAGAAAAGATTAGATCTTTGCAAGATATATACAACTTTGAGTTATTGATTGTCATGGATGCAGATCGGAGCGCAACGACCCGCGCGATAGATGCTGGAGAGGCGATCCCAGCTGAGGGTTTGCGATTTAATAGACTAGTGTCCAGAGTTGGTGCTGATGTTGGTGTGACCGTTCTGGATCTTCAGCCAGTAATTGAAGAAGACTATCAGAAGCATAGAGAGGGTTTCGACTTTAAGAATGATTATCACTGGAATCATTACATGCACCGTCTTGTTGCTAACGAGGTTGCACAAAAAGTGCGAGATTGTAGATGGTTATTTGGCTTGCCACCTAGCGATTGCCAAGAAAATCAAAGTAGATGAAGGCTTATGCGGAGTGAACGATTTGAGCAGAAAGATGCAACGACTGATGTCGAATTCAATACGCTCTCTCCATCGCAAGTCCTAGATTGGACCCGGATCGGGGTCAAGCGAATCCCATTCCCGGTCGGAGACCATCAACAAGTTATCTCTTGGATGGAAGGCCGACGAGAGAAGCTTCGGGGTCTTCTTGGAGTCAATGACATCCCAGAAACGAGATGGCGTGAGACACTTTGGACTGCGAAAGATCGCTTTGGTGTTATTTCCAAGCGACTTGTCGATTTTGGTGGAAAAATCGCACCCGTTTACATCGGCTACAGCAAGTGGGCGAGATCAGCACGGTCCTGGATGATATGCCTTCAGGGGCATGGAAGTGGAATGCATATCTCGCTCGGCGTTGACCGCACCGAGGAACGGTGGCAGATACCAATCGCCGGTGACCGGGACATCGCCACATGGTGCATGGCGGCAGGTTTCAATGTCTTATGTTTAGAACAACTGTCTTTAGGAGAGCGTCGCGAACATGTTTTAAAGAAAACCCATCAGCACCCGTGCCAAGACGCAGCAATGCACCGCATTGCATTGGGTTACACATTGCTTGGCGAACGTGTCGCTGAGGTCCATGGGGTTGTCGATCTAATTCGATCAAACGAGCCTTCCGGGATAAAAGTTGGGATACTAGGAAATTCCATGGGTGGTACAGTCGCGATGTATTCTCACGCGCTTTACGAAGACATCGACTTTATCATTGCGGCCGGATGTATCTCGCAATTTGAGGATGCCCTAATTTCGAACAGCGGTCGCCATTGCACTGATCTCTATGTGCCAGGTTTGGTCGAGCATTTCGATTGCAGCGATGTCCTTGTGCTTGCTGCGCCGAAGTTGACAATTTTGGTATATGGGATTGGTGATCAGATTTTTCCAATTAAGGGATTCGCAAAAGCCTATAGTGAGGCCAAAAAGGGGTTCCAAAGTGTAGATGCGGAAAAGTATCTGCATCCTGTGATCGGTTTTGGAGGGCATCGGCATTATCGAGCATTGACTTTGGCTTCGTTAGCTAAATTTCCCGAGGTGTTTGGACATCGGGTCCCCATCGAAACTTAGTGAATTATTCCTGACGACCAATCGGTAGACGAAGATGAAAACGTCCAAAAGAGCAGAAGAGCATTGAGATCGTTTCATCGCACTTGTCAGAACCTAGATCTTATTGTTCTGCACCCGAATCTCTTTATCGGCGGTGCAGAGACGCAAATTATTAATCTCGTAACCAGTATTAGCGAAAAACGTCGAGTGTTGTTGGCGTTATATGATGCGGATGGGCCCGGCCTTGAACAACTGTCAGGTGTTAAAAATCTTGAGATACTAGATTTAAAGCGGAGGGAGCGAGGTTATATGGGTGTTAGCACGAGAATGTTAAAAGTTTTTCGGGAAAACCGTGATGCAACCCTTTATACGTTTCTTGTTGGTCAGAATATTCTCGGATTTCTCCTGGCCCGTATGGCGAGGTTGAGGCGCATTGTATGGGGCAATCGTATCTCCTCATTTGAGAAAGGTGAGTTTGGTTGGAAAGGGAACGTAGCATTCTGGATAGAACAACAACTTTCCCGGTGGGTGCCTCTAATTATCTCTAATTCATGGCAGGGTGAATTTGTGCACCAGAAGCGTAAGATGCGTCCCCAAGCGAGTCTTGTAATACCGAATGGAATAGACGTGAATAAATACTCTCCGAAATCTCTATACAGAGAACGATTTCGCTCAGAAATCGGTGTGGGCTCGACAGACATTGTTATTGGGTTAATCTGCAGAATTGTCGAATGGAAAGGGGTAGAAGATTTCGTTCGAGCAGCCGCATTGGTCAATAAGAATCACAAAAACGTTCGGTTTATTTGTGTTGGAGGTGGTGAGACTTCACTTATTAAGCAGTATCAAGCCTTAGCGGTGGAGCTAGGACTGAGCGATTGGTTAATATGGATAGGTCCGAGGGACGACATCGAGGAGGTCTTGAACGGCATAGACGTTTTGGCATCGGCTTCTACTTCGGGAGAGGGTTTTCCGAATATCATTGGTGAGGCTATGGCGACAGGAAGGCCAGTTGTCTCAACCAGAGTTGGCGACAACGCTAGGATTATTGGAGATGCTGGTATTTTTATTTCACCAGGATGTCCAGAAGCCCTTGCTGACGCACTACAAACGTTGATTGCCTCGGAAGAATTGCGAAGTCGTATGGGAAGACTAGGGCTGAGGCGAATCACGAATTGCTACTCCGTTTCTGCAATGGTTCGTGCGACCGATGAAGCGCTTTTCCAATGAGTATTTTGGGTTTTCGCAACCTACGGGGGTTGGTACGTGTGTATACGCGAACTGAGGAAGGGAAGAGTTATTGAGGATTGATTGGCCTGAAGCAGTATGCACCCTTCGTGCTCTAGGGCTGCTATGGGGGAGGGGATTCGCGCTGCGCGTTATCAGTGAGCGACGGTGCGTAACTCTATCCAATGGAGTGAATTTTGCTGCATCGACGTAAGAGACTTTACGCTCGTATCCCGGTTAAATAATCATGTGTGGAATCGCCGGCTTTGTTGACCAGAACATTAGTGAGGATCATGCTTACAATGTCCTTAAAGAAATGTCGCGGACTCTTAAACACAGAGGGCCCGATGGCAGTGGGCAGTTTTTTAGTAATAGGCTATCGGTTGGACTAGGCCACACAAGACTCTCAATCATCGACCTGACCGAGACCGGTGCTCAGCCGATGGTCTCAACGTCTGGGCGCTTTAAGATTGTTTACAACGGAGAAATCTATAATCACGAAGATTTAAGGGAAAGAACGAGTGATGCGGGTTATGCCTTCCGTGGCACAAGTGATACTGAAGTGGTTCTCGCTGCTATTGAAGTCTGGGGCCTAGAAAGTGCGCTACAAATGTTTGTGGGGATGTTTGCATTTGCCCTGCTTGATCAGGAGCGGCGTGTTCTCCATCTTGTTCGAGATCGCCTTGGGGAGAAGCCAGTCTATTTTGGATGGCAAGGCGATACTTTTTTATTCGCATCTGAGTTGAAGGCTTTAAAAATTCATCCCAAATGGAAAGGTACGTTAAACACTTCGGCAATATACGATCTAATCTCCCTTGGATACATACCCTGTGGAAGCAGCATCTATTCCCAAATCGAAAAGCTGCCCCCTGCCTCCCGTCTATCGCTGGATTTGACCTCCAGAGACAAGAAACATGTCGTCAGTCGGTGGTGGAGCCTATCAAAGAATCTGGATCAGTCCGGTGAAGGACATTTCTGCGGAACTGAGTCAGAAGCGGTGGACTCGGTTATCGATCAATTGAGATCAACGATTCGCGATCAATTGGTATCGGATGTTCCAGTTGGCGCATTGCTATCGGGCGGGATCGACTCGAGCATAGTTACGGCTATTGCCCAAGAGCAGTCGGCAAGAAAAATAGAAACATTCACGATAGGGTTTAATGAAAAAACCTTCGATGAATCGCACCATGCAAAACAAATAGCTTCCCATCTTGGGACGGAGCACCATGAGTGGATAGTCACTCCTGGAGAGGCTCTCTCCGTAATTCCTGACATACCGAAATATTTTGATGAGCCCTTTGCAGACTCATCCCAGGTGCCTACCTTTTTGGTTTTCCAATTGGCATCTAAAAAGACAAAAGTGGTTTTATCCGGGGATGGCGGGGACGAGGTATTTGGTGGTTATAACAGACACTATCTGGGTCCTGAGATCTTCACTAAACTGAGTCATGTGTCGACTTGGATGCGCAAGATGGCGCACTCGAGTTTACGATCAATACCTGTGAAAACCTGGCAACGTCTGCTCACGACTGGACTTGGGAATCGAGTGTTTCCAGGCACGCTCTCGGTCTCGGTTGAAAAGCTGGCAAAGCTGATCAGACTGTTACCGTCGACCACCAGGAACGAGTTTTACCAAAGCCTCGTCAGAGAAGGAGATGTTTCTGTGTTGCGGGATGTTGATTGTCGCGAGGAAAATAAAGCTAGTTATATCTTGGAGGACCAAGCAATTCATTTCGCTGAGGAAATGATGCGTGTGGATATGCTGACCTATCTTCCGGGGGACATCCTCGTTAAAGTAGATCGGGCGGCAATGGCGAATAGCGTTGAGAGCCGGGCCCCGTTCCT
>MDTB01219434.1_pt1 | contig 14689 bp, 15 predicted proteins | sample 811161 | NCBI WGS metagenome assembly MDTB01 (sample SAMN05326650, study PRJNA326480) | marine metagenome | isolation source: seawater | place: Mediterranean Sea | collected 2009
ACCTTTACGCCCCATGTGGACACGGGCGACTGTGTGATCGTCGTTAATGCTGAGAAAATACATTTCAGCGGCAAAAAGTGGGAACAGAAAAAATACACCCGATACACCGGCTGGCCCGGCTTGCGGGTAGAAACTGCTCAAGAAAGACGTGAGCGACATCCGGAGCGTATTCTATCGGAAGCGGTTCGACGGATGCTTCCTAAAAATAAGCTCGGACGAGAGATGCTCTCCAAATTAAAAGTTTACAGTGGTCCTGACCATCCGCATCAGGCGCAGGACCCGCAACCGTATAACGACTGAGGTTTATTGAGATGGCAGTCACAGCGGCAAATGATTTCCTTGGAACAGGTCGGCGAAAATCTTCTGTAGCCCGTGTTCGATTGCGTCCCGGTTCGGGCAGCATTCTGGTCAATAAAAAGCCACTTGAAGAATATTTTGTTCGTCAACAAGACCGCAGCGCTGTCACGGCACCCTTGGAACAGTCAGGGAAACAGGCCGAGATCGACGTTTTGATTCGGGTTCATGGCGGAGGTACAACTGGCCAATCGGGAGCATGTCGACTGGGGATTGCCCGTGCCTTGGCAAAATTTGATCCCGAACTCGAGGCAGGCCTCCGTGAGGCGCACCTCATGACCCGAGATGGTCGCATGAAGGAACGCAAAAAGCCTGGCCTTCGCGGTGCCCGCAAATCAACGCAATTCTCAAAGCGCTAGTTCCCGGTGCCCTCGAGGATGCGGTTCTTTTAACGTCTTGAGATGGGTTTGCGCAACGTGATTCGTTGTTGATTGGCTCGAATTACCGTTTCCGGAGATTCGGCAACCGCTTCGAAGCAAATGGCCCCGATCCCAAGCTGATGCGCCTCGGCTCCGGAATGCCCATAATTCTCGCCGTAGTAGGTCTTTGTATGCGCCATAATGTTGTTGAAATACCGTTTTGTGCGCCGACGTGGATCATTTCCCGCATACCAATCGAGCAGGAGATTCCGACGAGCGTAAATTTCTTTCCGAGCGTGTTCCCGGAATGATTCCTCGAGATGGCATGGATTCAAAACTTCATCCCAATGTGCCGATACGAATTTTGCGAATAGCGGCGAATTTTGATGTAAACCATCACGTATTTTCCAATACTCTCCATCTCGGACAATGATCGCCGGTTCGAGATGTCCAGCAACTTTAACGGGTTGGTGAAGGTTAAGATAAAACTTAAGCCCCAGGTAATTCGCCGCTAGATCAGCATTGGAATAAATGGCGGTGGAGGTAATCCCCAAAAAACTATTTTCTGTCGTCCAACCACAAATATCGCTCGCTTTTTGCAGGCTCTCTTCGTGCGTGTTCCCCAACAACCGTGCCCCCTGGTACACATTGTAATAATAGTAGCCCATGGCAAAAAAATGGCCGATCTTATCGGTTCCTATATAGTGTCCATGCACTTTGATTGTGGAACTCCGCATGAAAATCAAGCGGTTCCAATATCGCATGCCTCGTAATTGAGCTGCCGGTCGATAGACACTCTGGGTGACCTTTGGCCGATACGCTAACAATTGCCCTGATACCACATCACGGCCATCTGTTTCCGCGATTTTGTGCTCCATGTTTTCAATCAAAGCCATGGCTGAAGGCAATTGAGAACGAACGCATTTAGCCAATGTCGTGGGACTTTGGCTCATTGCGAGACGGCTTCCTCCAGGATCGGGAATCCAGGATTTTTTCGCCACCTCGATACCCTGATTGGCTTGCTCAACACCATCTAATAAAACTCGAAATATCAACTGATTCCAGTAGCTCCCCATATCCCGCAGACTCTGACCGGTAGGTGGACTGTATTGATCGACCTCATGCGCAAAATTTTTGAGATTGCCAAATCCCAAAAACAAAAAACAGGTCGTGAGGAAAAAAACAATGCGCATCGGCATGGAGCTTTATTTTGAGAACGTTTATTTTGCGACGGTTGTGTGCTACCAACCGCTCTCCTTTGAATTCGACGAGCCACACTGGAATATTCGATATCTTCCTGCAAGGCCCTAGATAGAATGTAGTCGAGCATCTCAACTCGATCCCTACTCTTCTAGTAATCGTTAAACTGAAAAATGGGCCCGGTCCTTAAACACCATGTTTAACCGAAGGGTGAACGAAAACACGCAAATAGACTGCCAGCATGCTAGCAAATTAAAACGATGCAAGGGTCTGTGGCGACCCTGTGCCAGCCGCGCTCTGTATCGCACCTGGTTGACGCCATTCTGACACCGCACTACGCTGCTCATCTCAAGGCTGCTCTGCTCAAGGCTGCTCTACTCAAGACCGAATGTTGGTCGCATTATTGAGTAAGGCGGATCCAACCGGAATGCAATGCCTGAACAATACGATCCTTTCTGAGAAAGAATACACCATGATCACTGTGGGAATGAACTACCATACACTGCCCGGGAAACAATCCGATTTTGAACAAAAATTTGCAGCTGTAATCGAAGCTCTCAACGCTGCAGAAGGGCACTCCGAATCGACGCTTTGGAAAGACGTATCGGATGATGCTTCCTATCTAATCACGAGCGAGTGGAATGACGACCAAGCGTTCCAGGACTTTATCCACAGTGACGCTTTTCGAGAAGTGACCAACTGGGGAAGAGAGCAGATTCTATCGGACAGACCGCGTCATAAGATCTACAAGCACTGATAAGAACCAAGGGTGGTCAAGAAATCATCCGCGCGGTTTACTGCTGACGCTGCATCGATCGCTGATAGAACAGCGTGAGATCTTTTTTCATCTTTTTAAGTGATGGTTCGTGCACATACATCATGTGTCCCGCGTCGTAGTATTCCATCGTAATATTCTTATGCACTTCGGGACTAAGTCCCAAATGATCAAACGTATACTCGGACCCAAAAAAAGGCGTCGCTAGATCGAGATATCCGCTGGCCACGAAAATCCGCATGTGCCTGTTTTTTGTCATCGCCTCACTCAATGCACCAAGGGCATTGGCATAGCCATTGACGAAGCGGCCATAATTCCACGGCCGAACGTCATCGGTAATTATTTCGTAGGGAATATCACGTTTAATCTGTAAGTCATTCTGGAGATAATGATAGAGCGTGGACGTGTAAGGTGCGAATATAGCAACACCACTCGGATCATATCCTGCTCGACTTCCTGCAGGATTGGGATCAATCCCTATGAAGCGGCTATCAAACCGGCCGATGACTTTTTGTTCCTCATGCAGTAATTTTTTTGCAAACGAATAGCTATCAACACGCAGATCATTGCGATCAATAAACTCGGCGGGTAGTCCGGTAAAGTAAACGATCTGCTGGACCATCGCTTCACGCTCTTTCCCCGTTAACGCATCGCCCATAAATAACGCGCGACTATAATCACCCATTGCAAAAGCACGAGCGCGATTTAGGGTTTGATTGAGATCTTTCTGCAACTCCGGAGCCAACTTCTTGTGATACCAAGCGGTGGCGGTATAGGTGGGTAAAAAAAGTACGTAGGGAAGATCGTTATTTTTATTAAATCCAATCGTCGCAAAATCGAGTACCGATGAAACCAGAACGATCCCATTAAGATCCATGTTGTACCGTTCAAGCAGATGTGCCGAGAGGCCCGCAGCTCGAATCGTCCCGTAGCTTTCGCCAATTAAAAACCGCGGCGATTGCCAACGATTGTAACGAGTCGTGTAAAGATGAATAAACTGCCCAACCGATTCAATATCCTCATCGAATCCATGAAACTGCTTTTTATCTTCGCCTTTAGCCGCACGACTGTAACCGGTGCTGACCGGATCAATAAAAACAAGGTCTGTCTGATCGAGCAATGATTCCACATTCGGAACCAACTTATAAGGTGGCTTACTGGGTACGGCATCGTCTCGAATGGGGACCCGATGTGGTCCCAACATGCCAAGATGCAACCATACCGACGAAGAACCCGGTCCACCATTGAAGCAAAAAGAAACGGGGCGACTACCTAAATGTTCAATTCCATCACGCGTGTATGCCACAAAGAAAATCGCGGCTCGCGCTTTGGCATCCGCGGAGTCACGTCGCACGACAAGCGTTCCAGCGGTAGCTGTATAATCGATCTCTTGATTACCAATTTTGGCTTGATGCCGAGTAACAACCAGTTCATCCTGGAGACCGTCCGGGCTTTTTTTTACAACTGCTGCCTCGGCAGCAACCGAGGCCGCCGTGTCGGGCTCAGCATCAGCGTCAGCAAAGGACGCCACGGGCCAGAGTAGCGTACAGCAAACGAAAACCCACAAAACATGGGTAGAAAATTTTTGTCGACGGAGAGAGGTAATGACCACTTCAGTGAACCCGTTGATACAGACGCGAAAGCGAGAAGACTTTTCAGTATAATTGACCCGTCGTAAGCGTGCTGATAAAAAATCAGCGACGACGTACGGCACGTTCCATATCTCGCTTGAGAGTCTCCTTTTTTAGCTTTTCACGTTTGTCGAATAGCTTACGGCCGCGGCCCACCCCCATCAATATCTTGGCCTTACCCGATTTAAAGTACATCTTTAGTGGGACTAAAGTCAGCCCCCGCTCAGTTGCTTTGGAGGCAAATTTATGTATTTCACGTCGGTGAAGGAGTAACTTTCGGGGTCGACGCGGTTCGTGATTCATTACATTCGCATGAGAATATTCCGCAATGTCGCAACCGATTAACCAGACTTCTTTATTAAGAATGCGACCATACGCTTCGTCCAACGAAACCTTGCCGGCACGTAAACTCTTAACCTCGCTACCCTGAAGTGCAATGCCACACTCGAGCGTATCAATAATTTCATAATTTCGACGAGCCCTGCGATTCTCCGCAATCCGCTTCTGGTTTTTGTCTTCCACGGTCGCCGATTTCGATTTTTTACTTTTATTTGCAGCCATGGTGACTCAGTTTAACGAAACAGCTACCATACATCCATTGACGATAGACCATTAAAAATCGAACTACACGCTATGGATTCACTCCCCGTTTTATCCTCCGCCGTCGATGATCAGCCGATTCGGAAGCGACTTCCGCCATGGCTGCGCCGTGAAATACCTAGCGGATTTGGATACCACGCAACTGCAAAACTTATCGACGAGCTTGGTCTGGAGACCGTCTGTGAAAGCGCCAAGTGTCCGAACCGAAGCGAATGCTGGTCGAGTCGGACAGCAACCTTCATGGTGATGGGCGATGTCTGTACACGTCCCTGTGGATTTTGTTCGGTTAAAAAAGGACGAACCCAACCGCTCCAAGACGATGAACCACAGCGGGTGGCCCAAGCCGCCGCGAGGCTTGGACTGGCACACGTTGTGATCACCTCCGTTTCCCGAGATGATCTTCCGGATGGTGGAGCAGAACATTTTTATCGTTGCATTCTTGAAACCCGTCGTGTCACAGGCGCCAGTGTCGAAGTCCTCACGCCCGACTTCCTGCACTGCAAACCAGCCCTGATGCGTGTCATTGAAGCGGCACCGGAGGTCTTCAACCATAATACTGAGACGGTTCCGCGTCTTTATCGGTCTGTGAGAGGAAGTAAGTCGGATTACCGTTGGACTCTTGAATTGCTCGATCGGGTCAAGCGACTAGATCCGAAAATTAAAACAAAGAGTGGCTTGATGCTGGGACTCGGCGAGACGCATCAGGAAATTCTCGATACTCTATCTGACCTGAGAGATGCTCAATGTGATTTTCTAACACTCGGTCAATATCTTCAACCAACACCAAAGCATCTCCCAGTAGCACGGTACGTCCATCCCGAAGAGTTCGATATTTTAGGCGAGCAGGCACGAAGCTTAGGCTTCACTGCGGTTGCAAGCGGGCCCTTTGTAAGGAGCAGTTACCATGCGCGAGAAATGGTTGTCGAAACGCGTGCTTGACTTCCTTTCAACTGTCCACCAACTCCAGCGTACTCCATAGGCTCGGATCAGCGTCGGTGGGGAAGGCATCCCCCAGAGTCATCGCGTGGATTCCACGTTCCTGATCGCTGACAACAAAGTGAAATCCAATGTGCGGATGTTCGTCGGGGTCGAATCCGGAGATTCCTTTTCCTGGAATAAAAGCTTGTAAAGCATAACCTTCGCTTTGAGATTGACTCCGAACTTGCGGAGGAAACCCTGAAGCCACTTTCGCATTCTCTTTGGCTCTTTTGATCTCACATTGCCTGGCAATAGGCTGTTTCATTTGAGTCCCCTCGCCCAATGGTAAAAAACGGAACTCGTGACAGAACCGACTCGCCCGATGAATTGGAGAACTACTTCGGGTATTGAACCATAAGGCAATCCCATCACTATCTTCGATTCTTGAATCCCTACACCAAGGATCCTGCTGTTTCCCGGTGACCGAGAGGTTGAGTATGAATCCTTCGGCATTCCACGCAAGACGCACTTCCGCCCAGGGCTTTTTTCCATCTTTTGATGACTGATCAAGTTGATCAAAGCATGGAAGCGCATATGCTTCGGGAAGAGAGACTCCGCTTTTCTTCCAGTGTCCCTTGAAGTAGTAGCAGGGAACCGAGAAATGAAACAGGAAAGAGGACTCAATCAATCGCCCGTCCCGAGACTGAGATAGTGTCATCAATTGCACCAATATATCGTGTAGCGTTTTTCTTAAATCGAAGCTTTGAACTATATCACACCGAAAACGGAACCTCATCCCCTCCCCTTACAACGACGACTAGCCCGCGCTTTCAATCCTATCGATTTCCCTTTTTCAAGTTTAAAAATGGCGATCCCCACGGGCACCGGATTGAGGAGGGTACCGGTCATACAAAAACGCTGCCACCGTGCTGTTTATTTAAAGAAAGAGCTTTTTTCCTCGGGTCGCTAACACATTCCCAAAACAGTCCAAGTGCTAGCAAATTCTTCGTAAATTCCTTCATTTGGTGCGAATCAAAGGGTTTCTTGATGCACAATCACGCACCATCCACGATTTCTCCCAGGTGGGCCTTAAGATTTTGTTGACAGTTTTCATCGACTCTTAGTACACTTTGGGTGGGTCTAACAGGGCAAATTTTCTCATCGCTTTGAGGTAGTGGTCGGACAAACGACCTCGGAACAGACGCGCGCCCTGAATACGTACGCAGCAGACGGGACAGCTGTCACCTCTGCGGGAACGTATCTCCGTTTTCTGAATGGTTTTCGTGAAATATTCGAGATCCTCGTGTCGAAAACGGTGAACGTTACACCATCAATCGACGTACAAGTACTTGTGTGTTTCGTCGAATGGGCCGACTGAATAATTCGATCCGACAGATCCTGTTTTTACACTGCGCATTATTTTTAACGAAAACGATCGTCTAGCTGAAAGGCTAATGAAGCACACCATGAGTAACAAAAACCAATCGCTCGGACTCATTCATATTTTAGATGACAACGCGATACAAAAATCGCTCATCGCTCGTATTCTAGCAACAGAAAAAATAGAGACTGCTGGACACGATAGTTGGGAAGATTTTTGTTTTTCGTACTGCGCAAATCGATCTTTTTGTTTGATTGCAAATCACGACCTTTATCACCCTTCGATGTTCAAAACTACGATAGCGCAATTGGGCGGCAATTCGAAGGTATTGCCCGCATTCTCCTCAATGCAAACGGAAATGTCAGACATACAAGTACCCGTTATTTTATATGCCGACCAACCGTCGGCCCATGATGTCGTCCGAGGCATTCGTTCAGGAGCTGTAGACTTTCTGGAAAAACCAATCTGCCCGAATTCGCTTTGCACTGCCGTCCGAATGGGCATCAAACAATGTGAAGAGATTCGCGCACGCGAATCACAAAATGCGGGATTCCGAGCAAAAACCGAACAATTAACCCGCCGCGAGAGAGAGACCATGGCCTTGGTCGTGAAAGGTCTCTCCATTAAACAGATCGCGGCGTCTTTCGGGATTGGCCTGCAAACGGCAGCAAAGCATCGTGCACGTCTACTCAGTAAGATGAAAGTCAGTAGCGACGCCCAACTCGTGCAGTTGCTCTATTCACGCAAGGAAAGTCGAGTCTATCAAGAGACCTGCTAACAAAATGCGTACGCTACGGCAGGACGCATTCCACACAGAATCCGTAATTTCTGTATTGCGGTCGGGTCCACAAATGCTCCATCGAGCGATATACTATTCGCTTCGACCGCATATTTGATTCCTGTAGTACCGTATGCGTGGTTAAATTCTATATTGGTTGCGAGTCGCTTGGCGTGAAAGATCAAATCGAACAAGAAATTCTGTACTCCGGTCGCGTGCAGGGTGTAGGATTTCGTCAAAGTGTCTATACGCTTGCCAGAAAGGGCCACGTAAACGGGTATGTTCAGAATTTAGATAATGGGAAAGTCAGGTTAGTTGTCGGTGGTGAATGCGATAGAGTCAATGACCTATTAAAAAATGTGAAATCCCTATGGGCAAATAATATTTCCAATATTCAAATTGCTACCCTAAATACCGCCGAAAATTCTAACGGCTTTAATGTTCGCTACTGACATGTTGTACATCCGTCGGCACCGCATTTTTTTGTAATAGAGGAGTTACCATCTCGTGACGCAGGCTTTTGAATTAGGCTTGAAACCTATCTGGCTGATCGGCGTGGGCGCTGCGATCGGTCTGATCGGCCTGGCTATTCTTTTTTTGCTGCTTATCGCGGTGCATCGTCGCCTTGCGGAAGAAATGCGGGCCCTGCTGGGGGAGAACATTGTACTTCCCATATTGCTTGTTGCGTTCGCACTTGGCTTTTTCGCAGGTGGAATAACGCTGATTGACCTGCTAGGAGGGCGGTTATTTGATCGCAAGCAGGAATCACTCGCTTCTCTCTTAAGACTTCCTTACGTGGGAAGTGAGGAGTTGGAAGTTAGTGTCAAGGCAAAAGTGATTGCAAAAAAAATAGCATTCGCAATACCGAGTGGTGAATTAAAATCTCTCACCGTCAGCGCGACGGAAGCTATCAGTGTGGGGATTAATATACCTCCCATTGAAGCTAGCCTGGCAGAGCAAGAGCGATTTGAAGTGCGTCCGAAAGAACCCTTTAAGTGGGTTCGCACCCGTGATGCAACGGGCCCGTTGCTTAAATCTCTGGAATCACTTTATGTTGAAAACGACACCGGTACGGCCGTCCAAGTCGACATTCAATATGAGACCACAGCGACTGTTCCAGAAGCAAATTTGATTCTCTACACGGCGACTGGGCTCTTTTCCTATGTCATTTTCTTTCTGATACTGCAACTGCTTCTTCCTCAGATTGCAGCAATCGGATTTACCACGGGGAAGGAAGCGGTCAGCCAGCCGCTCTTTCTGATCACCGTTACGTTTGGTGTTTTCCTGCTTGCTTTATTTATTTTTATCCCCTATTTCACTTTTGGCGACGATATCAAAATGTATAAGGAGGCTTGCCTCCAAGTGATTATGCTGCTCGCTATTTTTGTCGCCATCTGGACATCAAGCATTTCAGTTGCAGATGAAATTGAAGGGCGGACAGCGCTCACTGTGCTGTCGAAACCAATTGGAAGATCGCAATTTATTTTAGGAAAATTTACAGGTATTCTTGCAGCACTGGCATTGCTATTCCTGTTGCTGGGAATATTTTTTGTTATTTGCATCTCCTATAAAGTTCCCTACGACGCGCGTGAATCGGCCAATTATTATGTTACCTGGCAAGATAGCTGTCAGGAAATTGCGCTCGCTGTCCCCGGGCTGATTCTTGCCTTCATGGAAGCAGCTGTTTTGGCATCGATTAGTGTTGCCATTTCAACAAGACTTTCCATTTTGGCAAATTTAATTATCTGCATGGGCATCTACGTTGTTGGCCACCTGCTACCACTATTCGTGCAGTCATCGGTTGGCGAGTTCGCCATCGTTCAATTTATGGGGCAACTTTTTGCTACGGTTTTACCGGTGCTCGAGCATTTCAATATTTACGGCGCTATTGTTGCGGGGCAACAAGTCCCGCTAAGCTATATTGCCTGGGTGGGAGTCTACTCTTTGATTTACATCTCTATTGCAATGCTACTTGCCCTCGCCTTATTTGATGATCGTGACTTGGCGTAAGCGTCTTTTTTAAAATTATCCGCCAGTGACTGTGGCGAAAGCCATTACTTCCGCGGCAGAATCTCAGCTATAATCGTGACGGCGAGTCGTCATATTTTGTGGGCAACCTATCCCTATTTGCAATCTAAAGGCATCCTCATGCTCAATCACCTTCCGCGGAACTCCTCTATTCTGATCGCTTGTCTTTTGCTGATCGTTGGGTGCGGGCATGAACAGGTGAAAACGGTTATCGAAAAGGCTCCGCCACCTTTGCAAATTGCGATCTGCGATTTAGATGAAATTGCAAAAGAATTGGGATTGATAGATGAGTTGAATCGCATCCTCACCAGACAGCGGACCTTGCTCGATAATGAGATTCGTAAACTCCAGGCGACCAGACAGGCCGAACTCAGCCAGAAGATTGAAGATTATGGAGAATTTCCGGATGACGAGCAAAAACGAGAACTCGCTGTGATGCAGGCGCAGGCGAGGCAGATCTTGCTCCAAGCACAGAATCGAGCTAGCCGACTCTTCGCAGCGACCCAAGAAAACCTTATTAAACAAATACGAACCAAAATAAAAAAACCGGTTGACCAGGTGGCTTCGAAAAAAGGCATCCACATTGTGCTCACCGACCGAGAAGAGTCCGTGCTCTATACGGCAAGCATTGCAAATATCACGCCGGAGGTACTCTCCGCCGCCCGCAGTGCAAATTTAGGAAAACTGGAAGAGCCTAACCGTAATGCGACGGACGATCGCTATCAACAAAAGACAGAAAATCAGAACTCCGGCCCTCAAGAGAACAATTCCGGCAACTGACGCGTCCGGTTTATGGCTGGAAGAAAACCACACGTTTTTAAAATTGACCGAAGAGGGTCTTGCGAGCACCCCGCCTTGAAAACGTTTGCCTTAATACTACCCGGCGCGACGACGCAGTGTGTCTGCGGAATGGCTCGCAGGCGATACCGGAATCGTCGCCGGACTCGGCAGTCGCTGAGATTGATCCCCGCGGTCAGCGCCATCCCATACATGCTGTACCATTCGTTCAAGTATTTGCTCACACACGGCAACCGCATCGCGTCCCGCTGATCCATCGACTCGCACGGGTTGGCCGGTGTTAATTGCGGTTGCAAAGTCTGTCAGTTCGTCGTCAAGTGCATTGCACGCTTCGACTTCAAACTTTTCTGTTTGTAACCATTCGCTGAAAAATGATTCCTGGGCTTTTTTCTTTTCTTCTTGGCAGAGACAATCCGGATCGAGTTGGCCACGCTTTAATGTATCTGTCGAGCGTGTAAACCGCGTGACTCCTTCGGTATAGTCAACATCCACTAAATATTGCGATCCCCAGATATGCATCCTTCTTTCAATTTTTTCGCTCACACGCGAAGCCGAAAGATTTGCAACGCCACCGCCCTCGAACACCAAGCGTGCTGTTGCAATATCTTCGTGCGGACCCACTACGCAAGATCCTACTGCATCTATTCGAATTGGCTTCGACTTCATTAAGCTAAGCGCGATGTCGACATCATGGATCATTAAATCAAGTACGACACCAATGTCGGTCGAACGGAAAGAATAGCCTCCATGCCGCCTCGCATCAATAAAATGAGGTTGGCTAACTTGCTGGTAAACGTTTTTAAGTGCTGGATTGAATCGCTCAATATGCCCTACCTGAAGCACACGGTTTTCTGTGGCTGCGATGCTGACCAATGCATCGGCTTGAGATAAATTGAGCGCTAATGGCTTTTCGATGAGTAGATGAAGACGCTTTTTGAGTAGTGCTTCTCCAATTTCACAATGATATTTCGTCGGTGTGGCGATAACTGCGGCATTGATCTCCCCGCCTTCCGGAAGTAAATCAATTGATTCGTAGCTTTTTACACCAACTTCTTCAGCGACCGATGTCCGGGCCGGGAGTGACGGATCAACAACTGCCAATAATTCATATTCTGGATGCTTAGAAAGCAATCTCGCATGAAATCGACCAAGATGCCCTGCACCAACCACCGCAATTTTTATCTTTTTAGACATATTTGAAAGGGCTATGTTGAATTTTATTAGTATCGAGCGATTGCCATTGCGTTTACGTTTATGCCCTATGCTGCGCGACGCCGTTCCCTTGCCCGACCATGCTCGCCATCTCTTTGATCTTGAACAAATTGAAGCACTTGTTCGACTTCCGGTGTGAGCTGATCTTCCAACAGTAAGCTTTCTCGCGCCTGATCCGGGCTTAATTTGCCGCGATAGATCAAACGATGCGCTTCTGAAATATTTCCGATCGCTTCGGCTGAGAAAGCGTTTCTTTTAAGACCGACAACGTTGATGCATTTCGGGCGAGCCGGCTGCCCGTCGACAAGCATGTACGGGGGAACATCATGTATCACACGACTGAGACCACCGATAAAGGCATACCGACCGATTGTCACAAAATGGTGGACGCAAGTAGCACCGGACAGTGTTGCATGGTCGTCGATGTGAACGTGCCCACCTAACAAAGAACCATTCGCAATGACGGTGTGACTACCTAAACAACAATCGTGTGCGACGTGTGCATTGGCCATCAGGAAATTATGACTTCCGATATAAGTCATTCCATCTTCTTTTTCCGAAGCCCGATTAACGGTGACACCCTCGCGAATAATATTATGATCTCCAATGACAACCTGTGTATCACTTCCTTGATAGCTTGCATCTTGCGGTTCTCCACCTATCACCGCGCCTGAATAAATATGGTTATGGCATCCAATCGTCACCTGTCCCATAATGGTGACATTACTGACCAAATGTGTTCCGCGACCAATACGTGCACCCGGACCCACCACACAGAAAGGTCCAATTTCTACATCACAATCAATTTCAGCACGCGGATCAACGTAAGCTTGTTCAGCAATAAAGGCAGCCATGTAATTTTTATCTACTTGCTAATGATTAAAAGTGTCGTATTTCTTATTCACCACGCATCAGATTGTCGCAATCTGGATTAAGCAGTCTTCCGACAAGGAACTTCAATTTGCTCTTCTTTCAGCAATGCACGAATAAAATCCGCATTTAATCGGTGTCCAGAACGATGGGCTATTACTTTGCCAACGACATAGCAACCTGCAAGAGCGAAATCGCCAACCATGTCTAAAACTTTATGTCGAGCACATTCGTCGTGGAAAAGTAATGTATTTTCTTTTGGGCCTTCTTCGTCAAAAACCAACACATCCGTAGGCTTGACCCGAGTCCCCAGGCCCTGTTCGAGTAACCATGCCGCTTCCTGTTCCAACATAAAGGTGCGACAGCACGCGATCTCGCTGCGAAAGACTTCGGGGGAGATGGGAAACTCGACAGTTTGTCGACCAATTGCGATGGAAGACTGGGTATAGTCCAGTCGGTAACGAAACGATGTGACACCATCGAGCGCAGGTCGTGCTTCAATCCAGTGATCGTCATCGCCAACCCTTATTGTTTCGCGAACAATCAATCGGGGTTCAAGGGCGTCTTGGACACGCACACCAACTTTATCGATTGCTTCGACAAAAACTCTCGAAGAACCATCGCATCCGGGCATTTCACTTTGATTGACACGGATTTCACAATTGGTAATACCAAGCCCGCTTAATGCCGCGAGAACATGTTCCACCATTTCAACTTGGGTACCACCAGTAACGAGGGTTGTTCGTCGAGGTGTTTCGATCCGACAATCCACCGTTGCAGGAATACGCACTGGATTTTCAAGATCTTCCCGAACGAAGACGTAGCCTGAGTCTTTTTCCGCCGGATGGAACTCAACGCGGACATCTTTGCCGCTCCAGTATCCAAAACCCTCAACGGCTACAACATTGGCCACGGTCGATTGGCAGCGTGGACCGCTGTCTGCTTGAGTCGGTTGAAAAACTAAATGTGGCCCTTCTGTTTGGCCAGCGAATGTCGACATCCCTGCCTCCCTGCAGTACAAAGTCGATTACGCCAAGACCGCCTGCGTCCATTGCAGACGAATACAAGTTATTGAGGAAAATTTATCGCTGCGGGGGGACCCCTAACCTTCCACCTACGGGACCTGCAGCTTGAGTGTTTTGATTATTCAAACTGGCAAGAATGCTCGGGGTAATATCAATCCCCGGTTGATGATAGACGATTGGCTTACTCACACCACGAACAACCTGTTGTGGTTGGGCGGGGTCGATCGGATCACCATTGAACGATATCACGAGATCAATCCGATTTTGCTCACAATAACGTTTTGTTTCAGTCTTCACTTCATAGTAGACCTTCCACAAAATTTGTGATTCCTTTTTGCGAATTTCTTTTTTCTGCTTATTCGCATTGATACTCCAATCGGCTTTTGCTCGATTCACCTCTTCATCGAGTTGATTGAAATCCTGCGTTCCTTGTTTCAGCTCGCGCAATTTCATTTCCAACTCATTAATGCGAATTCGCTCCGTCTTGAGTGCTTCGCCCGCCTTGTCAAATTGCGACTTCAGCCCTTCCATTGCCTGTTTAAAGGCAACGTGATTTTCCAGAATGTATTTAATATCAATAACGGCGACCCGACTCTGGGGAGCGCCGGCATTATTCTGGGCGACGGATTGTTCTACTGCAGAGAGATTAAAAAATGCAGTAATGCAGAAAATGGGCGTTACGCCCAACATGATTTTTAAAATACGGTTTTTCACGTCCAGCACTCCTTGCTAACTCAAAATGGCCATCCTTGACCCGCTA
>MDTB01220817.1_pt1 | contig 14689 bp, 20 predicted proteins | sample 811161 | NCBI WGS metagenome assembly MDTB01 (sample SAMN05326650, study PRJNA326480) | marine metagenome | isolation source: seawater | place: Mediterranean Sea | collected 2009
ATCTCATGACTAAAAACACCATGAGAAAACATTATCAACCATAATGTTATAAAATATTTATACATTTATTTTGCTACACAAACTGCCTCTACTGTCGCAGAATAGTTACCACCTGGAAATGCTTTGTTTCCACCATTTGTAGCAACCGAAGTAGATTTGAACCAAGTAGAACCAGTAGCAGTCAAATTAAATTGTGTTGTTTGGCCAAATGTTGTTTTTGCACTTTCGTAACCTGCCATGTTGGTTGCATCGCTTACACTATGTACACTTGTTGAACCTGTCCAGGTTACAGTATCACTTAGTGACGGACTCGTACTAAATGAAGTTGGTGTAGTAATTTGTGCATAATATGCATCTGCTAGTGTTACATCGTATCTTACTATAGGTAGTACACCACCATCCGTTGGTGATGTTGTTAGTGTGTAAGCATTTGGGTTTCCATATGTACCCGCTGTATCAGTTGTTATTACACAACGTGATTGCACACTTCCACTAATTGGTACATTCACTGCTTGTGCTTGTACTGTAAATAAACTCATAGCAAAAATAATACATGCTTTTTTGAGCATTTTTCTCTCCTATTTGTATTGCTGTGAAACCATTTTCTCATGCAATATTTGTTGTGCTAAACCGTTTCTCAATCCGGCTCGGCTATCTGGTAGTTTAGCATCCACCAATTTAACTTTTTCTTTGTATTGACCACCTGGAATAGTTGTGCTAAGATATGTATTATTAATCTGATTTTGCATAACATCGTTCATTTGTTGTATTTTTTGGTTTTCTGCAAACAATGCAGCTGCATCTGATACAGACATCAACTTTTCTAATCTATACTTACGCTTCTTTTCTTCTTCAGCTTCTTTCTCTTCCTGTTCTTTTTCTGCTAATCTTTCTTCATTTTCTTCTATAGATACTTTTTCTTCAGCATTTAAGTTAACATATTCATCCTTTGTAGCATCATATAAATCATCTAGATTCACAGTAGGTACAACTGGCACAGGTGTTTTATATCCTGGACAACTTGGACTAAACTGTGGATCATAACAAGGATCAACTTTATAACTGTAGATGACAGTTGCATCATCTACAGTACCGGTACCCTCGACTTCTATAGAACCATTGCCCCACGCTTCTCTTGGAATGTCTCCAATACCAATAACTTTTCGTACTTCTATTCCACCTGGATGTCCTGACCAATCTTCCGTATCTCTAAAAACATAACCAGTACCATTTGCACGTTCATTCTGCACGTGAACTCTCATATCATCGGCAGTGTTCTTATTTGGTGTGTATCTATAAAACACACCGTTAATATCTAAACCAGGAGGTGCAGGTAGTATATCTTTCATGCTCCAACTTAGGCCACTTTGAGCGGCATTTCCTGTATTACCATAATATGGTGCAATGTTATCAGAGTAACAATAGTAGGGATAAAAGCCCACCAATACTCCAAGTAGCAGCTTTTTTAACATCTACTGATTCTTCCTTGCCGTTCTTTTCGTGTTTCTTTTTATCTTCATGTGATTCCCAACCAATCTTGGCTGCTTCTCCAATTTTGCCTTCATACGGACATGGTGTACCTGCCATCATCATAGCATCAAACACTTTTTTGTCCTGACACATTACACTAACCGCAGCTACTTTCATACCCATGTCGTATAGCGTCTTCGCATTTTTTAATCGTATACAGTTATCTTCTGTAAAAGTAGTACCAGCACTAATACCAAGTATTTGTGTTTGAACTGCACCTGCAACACCTATTGTACACAAATCACTATTACTACCACTGTTAAATTGTGGACTAATAGCACTTGGTGGTGGCGATTTAACAGTTGTTTCCATATTTCCTTCAGTAATTATCTTACTGTTTGTTGTACTTTCTGTGACTATTGTTTCTGCATTAGCCATGCCAATAAAGAATAAAGTTAGGATGTAAATAAATATTTTTTTAATCATAGATTCTCTCTCATCATAGACAAATTTGTCATTCTTAATAATATTTATGTACACCTATATTGTAAAAATTCTTACAAATATTTATAGATTAACTTATCAATTTTCTAGTAAAACAAAAAATTGACGGACACAATAATTTGTACCGAATTTTGGTACAAAAAATTGACGGATAGGTAGGTTGACATACATAGTATATATGCTATATTAAGTGTATGTTTGATAACAGTATACATCGTATTGGTTTTGCATGTAAATATTTTCATCCGGACCGTACACTTAAAAAGAAATTATTAGAAGAAATAGAACGTCCTCTTAATGAACGTACTACAACTATTACTTGGTTGAATAGACAAACTAAAGAAGTTGCAGAACAAAGACTATGGGACATTATGGAACATAACTGTAAAAGTTTAGATAGACTAATTACTTACGTAGGAGGATTACCTAATGAATTACGAATGGTTCGACTCGGCAGTGGTATCCTCCCTGGGTATACTGAGCCTAGTTGGAGTTACTATTGGACTTTACCTGATGTTCGTCACTACCTCACAAAAAAACTTAAACCAGTTGGGGATAAGGCTAGTGCTCTTGATGTACGGATCAGTATGCACCCTGGTCAGTTTACTGTCCTTGCTAGTGACAATCCGGATATTGTACGGAGGAGTATAGAAGAATATGAATATCACACCGACATCCTCAGGTACATGGGATATGGGCGTACCTTCCAAGACGCCAAATGTAATGTACACATCGCGGGTCGAAAAGGTCCACAAGGGATCATTTCAGTCCTCGGAAGACTTTCTCCGGAATCGAGAAATGTCCTTACTATTGAGAACGATGAGAATTCATGGGGATTGGATGCAAGTCTCGAACTTACGAAGCACTGTGCCCTTGTACTCGATATACATCACCACTGGGTTAAAACGGGTGAATACATCTCGCCATTGGACGAAAGAGTGCTTCGCATAAAAGATAGTTGGCGTGGTGTAAGACCTGTCATACATTACAGTGTTAGCAGAGAAGACTATCTACAAGGACATAAGTCAAGTGTTAAACCTAATAAAGATACACTACTAGAACACGGTTACAAAAAAGCAAAACTACGTGCCCATAGTGATATGTTTTGGAATGATGCAGTAAATGAATGGGCAATACAGTTTAATGAAGACTTCGATATTATGTGTGAAAGTAAATTCAAACAGGTAGCATCGATTGATTTTTTCAATCAAATGTATCAAAAACAGGTTGACAACTCCTTATAATGTGTTATTATAATGGTATAGTTAGAAAAAAGGAGAGACACTATGTACAAGCAACAAGAATTATTTACTAGCAACTGGGGTGTAAATTCAGGTTATAAAAAATTAGTAGATGAGTTAAATGCATTACTTCCAATGTCAGGAAGATGTGAAAAGCCTTTATCTACTAACAAGAATTTAGAATATTTTAGAAGAGCACAAAATGCTGTGTATGACTTCTTTAACAATGGACTTTGTAACAAAAGAGGATTGTTTGTAGAAATATTTGCTGAAAATGCAGACTACTACATTGATAAATGGAATATTCCTACAATGAATAGTTTTAGATATTTTAACAAAGATAGTTGGGAGATGTGGGAAGATCAAATTGAAAAGATCTTTACTCCAATTGTAATTAAAGCAGCTAAAGAGCAAAAAATTTTATAATTGGTTCCGCAGGTGTCGAAAGATCGTGGACCGCCCTATATAGGGTCTTAGACCAAAAAACACATACAGACAATAAGATTGCCTTACAGACTTAAATGATAGAAGGCAATCTTTTTTATTGACACATGTGTAAAACTATTATATAATGTGCTATACATTTAAAAGACAGAAAGGAAGATTATGTCTAATACAAAAACTAAAATAACAAAGCAAGCAAGAGTTTTAAATGCTCTTAGAGAAGGAAATAGACTAACAAGTGCAGATATCCGTAATAAATTTAAAGCGGGTAACCCACAGGCAGTCATCCAAGCATTACGTTTTGCTGGCAACCCAATTTACTTAAATGAAGTGAAATCTACTACAGGTAGAAAGAGTATGAGATATACTTTAGGTACACCAAGCAGAAAAGTTATTGCTGCTGGTTACAAAGCTCTTGCTTCCAAGCAAGTTTCTTTATAAAACTATAAGAGAGGACAGAAATGTCCTCTTTTCTTTTATGAGGTTCCAATGACTAAAAGCCCTGATGGTATTGAACTTGCACTATTACATGCACTTAGATATGAATTAGCAACTTTTAAGATAGCAGATAAAAAAGCTCGTTGGGATTTAGATGAATCAGAATCAAACGCAGTAGAGAAATGGTTGGTAAATAGAATGAAAGACATTTCTAAAAGGTTATAATTATTAGGAGTTAAAATGAAACCAGGTGATTTATTAATTGATGCAGCTCGTAAACAAGCAGAAGGCGAAGTTGCAGTGCATAGAGCTAACATTGAAGTTTACAAAACAATGCCAGCAGGTATTGGTGAACATTCAGATATTACTGAAGCAGTAATCGCAGAGCTTGATAAATTGGCGGCCGCACAAGACAGACTTGATATGATAGACAAATACTTCTCTAAAGAGATTCTCTAACGTATGGATCAAATAACAATTACTCTGCGTAATAAATCCAATGAATATTTTAATGTATACGTAGATGTTATTGAAAGCAGTTTATCAGAAAAATGGCTAAAATATCTTAACATACTTCTTAAAGATGAATATCATTTAGAAAAAAACTATCATTGGATGGGATTTTCTGAAAGAGATTTGCCTTTACTATGTGATAAAATTAATCGAAGTTGTAATACAATAAAAATGTATAATTGGGAAAAAGTAGGACTTGCCCAGTATGACATACCAGAACATTTTACTGAACAAAATACAATAACAAAAGGTGACATAGGACCTGGGCTACCAGGTGGTAGAGTTAACCATGATATGTTCAATAACTTACATAGACATTTTGAAAATTTACAAGGACAAGCAGGAAGAATATCTCCTTACTATACTGCAGCAAATAAAGAAATACGTTGGCATATAAGACAACTTAACTTACTTTGTCATGAATTTGAATCACGTGCATTAAGTTATAGAAAATTCCAATATGCACCTGAATGGCAACAATATACACAATTATTTTGCTTTTTAAATACACCAACATTTAATTTAGATCCAGATAAAGACTTTGATGCATTTGGTTTACATACACTAAATCGTAAATTAGGTGATATAACAATGGGGATTGATAAAAGTGTTGGAAAAAGTCATTGGGAAGTTTTTAATGATGAAGGTGACGTAAAGTTAGATAAAACAACTACCACTGCACTTACAAGTCAATTGCAAGGCAGTGGGGATTTTGATATAAGGTGGAGTAAAACTGATGTGAATGGAACAATGCCTTTGTTACAAGAATTTGCAAATTGGTTAAGAAAAAATGGCTTAGATCCAGAAGATCCTAAACTTACACTAGGACATCCTATTATAGCAAAAGTAAATTTACAAAAAAGTTTTGATAGTGAAGATTCACAGATAATTCAAAATATAGTTGCAAATAACCTAGACGTATATAAAATTAAAACAAGTGATGCTGAGTGTGTATTTGATTATAGATGGGACGATAAAAATTATAATAACTTACAAGTCTCTTTATTAAATTGATAAGTAATCAGTTAGCAGGAGAATCAATATGTGGCCTTATACACAAGAAGAAAATGAACTGCTTTCTACACCTAAAAAGCCTAAAAAGGATGATAATATGGACCCTATGGATTGGGCAGAAATCTATGGTCATGAAAACTATCGTGTCGGTTTAGAAAAGTAGTTGACACTCCTATTAGTATATAGTATACTTCTAGTATTAATAGGAGATGTTTATGCAAAAAGAAATCGAATTCGCAGTACAAGAAGCACGTACTATGCAATTATCAAAAGAACAAACAATTAAATTTATTATGAAAATGGCAGGTTGTGATTATTCTACTGCAAAATCTGCTATTAGCACAAAATACGAATATACATATTAGGACAGTTGGCTGAGCGGCTTAAAGCGGGGGATTACTAATCCCTTGTACCAGCAATGGTACCGTGGGTTCGAATCCTACACTGTCCGCCAATTTAATCAAAAAAAAGAGCCATTAGGCTCTTTTTCCGTCTATTGTTTAATACAGGATAGAAGTTACATATACGTAAATTGTATAACTGGAAGTGTTATTGTTACACCAGTGTCACCGCCCCATACCGTAATAGTATAGAATGACTCTGTATTTCCTTCTCTATCCCAAAAATCTCCAGGTATTTGATCACCTATTACTGCAGTTGGTAACTTTAAGGTACAGTAATTTTCAAAATTTGTAAAATCTGTAATTGTACTGACTGTATCTGCTGCAGTTCTCTTTTTATAGTTGCCATCAGTATCTTTACATATATAACCTATACCATCAATGTGAATATTTCTATCTGTACTTTCATCAACGTAGTATTCATTAGCTAAAACAACCTTAATATCAAAGGTAGTATCGTCTGCAGGATCACTAAGATCAGTGCTTTCCCATGTAATTAAATTTGGGCTGGTAACATCTGTAGCAGTAATTTCTACTTCAGTAGCAACCTGTGTGCCATTTACAAAAACATTTGCTTTAGCATTCTCACTACCTGCTTGATCTTGCCAACATCTAATAGCGAATTTATAATCCATTTTATTCTCCGTATAAGATAATTATCTTAAATTTGTTATAACAAAGTTATTTATCGCCATATATATCTAAAACTTCTGCTACGGCAGGATGTCTCTCAATATCTTCGTGATCAAATTTACTTACACATATATATTCACTATCTAAATAGGCATCATATAATTTTTGGAAGTCTAATAGACCATTTTCATACTCTTTACGATCTGCTTGTGCAATATCACCTGTAACAACCATTCTACTATCATCACCTATACGAGTAAGTAACATTTTCATTTGACTAGGTGTAGCATTTTGCATCTCGTCTGCAATAACAAATGCATTTTTAAAAGTACGTCCTCTCATAAAAGCAAGTGGACTCACTTCTATAATGCCTTCAGTAATCATAGTTTGTATTTGCTTTGCCGTATAATATTCTCGTACAATATCAAAAATAGGCTTTGTCCAAGGTTCCATCTTTGCATTTAGATCACCAGGTAAAAATCCGTGTTTTTCATCATCAACACCAACTGCAGGTCTAGTAATAATTAACCTATCTATAGTTTGCTCTTTTAGTGCTTTTACCGCCGCCAGCACTGCTAACATTGTCTTACCCGTACCAGCAGGGCCTGTTGCAAATATAATTGTTTGCGTCGGATCTAGTAGTTTTTGTATGTAATCTTTTTGATTTGGGTTTCGACCATGTATATGGACTTGTTTTTGTTTTTGTGCTTGTGGTAAGTAATGAACATTATTATTAGTGTATTCAGCATGAGTTTCGTGTCTGTGTCTCTGCTTACGATTTTTTCTAGCCAATTTTACTATCTCCTGTTAATGTTATAGAGAAGCAAATTTTTTAATTGATTCATGAAGACTCTTGCCTCCCTTTCCTAGTTGTATTTAAATCACACCAGGAGTAGATATATTACCACATATTAGTTATATACGTATATAATGCATAAATAAATTTATGCTTCCAGAATTAATATTTTTTACAGGTGTGCCAGGCAGTCGTTGGAGTGGTATTGCACAAGAGATCAAACTAGATCCTGCTTACGATACAACAGATAGAGCTCCACACAGAATATATAAACATGGAGAATTTTCGGGACATAAAGATGCTTACTTCGGTACAGGCATGGAGTTTACCTGTAACTTAAATGCAAGTAATTTGTATGCACCTTTTTCAGGCACAGGCATTAAGTTATTAATGAGCCATGAATGGCCCTATTACTTTAGAGACATACAAGACATGTACCCAGATGCATGGATACAATTAATTTACAGAGCAGGTAAAACTAGTTTGGATTGGTGGTTACAAGCAGGCGGTTTTACGATTACATATCCTAATTATGAATGGTATGAAAATGTTGACATCATGTTCAAAAGAATATGTGAACAAAATCAACTTATACTTGACTTTGCACAAACAAATAAACTACAATGGATACAACATCATAAACACAGTGATATTTTTATAACAACCTATAAACCAAATGCTAATAACTGATTTACAATATTTTACAGAACGTGCAAACTATACCGGAACTACAATTGGAATAGATAATCCAAATAAATCTTTGCGTACAAAACAAGAGTGGCATGCATATCCTATACAAAACTTTGATTATTACTTTAATAGTTGGGGATTCAGAGGACCAGAATACGATCAATACATAGGAAAACCTGTTAATATATGTTTAGGAGATAGTTATACTATCAATATTGGAGGGCCAGTTGAATATAGCTGGTGTAGTCAACTAGCAAAATATTTTAATATTCCTACACTTAATTTAGGTATTTCTGGTGCAGGTAATGATACTATACGTTTAGTATATGATAGAGCATGTGAATTGTTCGATGTACAAAATACTTTTGTAATGTATACTTTTTTTCATCGCAGATTAAAAGATAAAAAGTTAATTCAAGTTGTACAAGAAGATAGTGTAAACTTTGAACATTTTTTAGAACAACGTATAAAAGATGCATATGAAGTAGCTCTACCAGATTCTATTTGGCAACAAGGTGAAAAAGATTTTTTAGATAAATTAAAAATATATAGATTTAAAAAATCACCAGAATATTACTCAGACCATAAAGAAACTGTTGATAAAAATAGAAAAAAGTATATTCTTGAAGATTCCTATAATAATTTACGAAGTAACGAATGGCCCAAATATAAAGATTTTATAAAAGGTGCCTCACCGCACCCAGACATGTTAACTAAAGAATTTGGTGGGTTTTTGATAGATATAATGTCTAATACAAATCGTGACGGTTTTCATATGGATAAACAAACAAATAAAATATATGCAGACTACTTTTATCACCAATGGAAACAACATAATTTTACAGGATAAATATTTTTATGTTAAAAGTTACAGAAAAAGCAACAGAATATCTTAAATCAGTAACTCCTGATGGTGACTATGTCACACTTGGTGTAAAGGGTGGTGGTTGTTCAGGCTTTACATATGTTTGGGACCATAAAAGCAAATGGCCAGATGTAAAATGGAGTGACCCTATTAATGATATATTAGTTGTAGATCCAATAGCAGAAATGTTTGTGCTAGGATGTACAGTTGATTGGGTAAATGAGCTAGGCGGTAACTACTTAAAAGTTATCAATCCAAATGCCGTTGCAAGTTGCGGTTGTGGAGAAAGTTTTGCAGTTTAAATAGTTTTACTGCTACTTGCATCATATTTGTTATATTGTCTAAGAATACTACTTTGCTTTTGAGCAAATTTTTTTTGATTACAATTACTGCAAACATGAGCAGCACTTCTTTTGTCAAAAACTTTACTAGTTCTTGTAAAGTCATGTCCACAATTATCACAACGTAGTATGTACACAGTATAACCTATTGTACATTCTTCTTTTTTACCACAACGTGTTCTATTGTAAGTTCTGTATTCTTTTACAGTTTCAAGTATCATAAAAATATTTAGCACACGGCTAGATTAAAACAGGTTATAAATACACTATAAATTAGGAGTCTAAACAAAATGGCAAAACAAACCGTAAACTTAGGTAGTAGTGCAAACGACGGTACAGGTGATCCGTTACGTACTGCCTTTGATAAAATTAATGACAACTTTGATGAACTGTATCTATACAGTACTGCTACAACAGGCAACAACATTACAATAACAGGAAATACTATTGCAAGTGATAATACAAATGGCAATATTACTTTAGATCCTAATGGGACTGGGCGTGTTGTATTAGCAACTGCAAGTGAACTAAGGTTTACTGATCATGTTGACAATGCTATTGCCCACGTAGATGCTGACGGTGATTTAAAACTACTTTCAACTTTAACATTTGATGGTACAACTCTAGCAACAACAGGAAGTGTAAGTATAAATTCACGTTTAAAGATAGAAGATAATCGAATTACAACATTAACTACTAATGATGATATAGATATAGATCCATCAGGTACAGGTAAAATAAATTATATAACGACTGCACAAGCAACTGTTGGTAGTGCAGGATCAGCGGCGGCTCTTCCTGGCCAACCATCAACATATTTTCAGATTAAAGTAAACGGCACAACATACGTAGTACCAGCATACGCAGTCAGTTAAGGAGTAGTACATGAGCAAGCAAACTATTAATGTAGGTACTGCTAGTGATGACGGCACAGGTGATAGCCTACGTGCTGCTTTTGTAAAGGTAAATGAAAACTTTACTGAAGTCTATAACGAAATAGGCGGAGATAGTCTAAGTGACCTTAAACTAACTGCTAATAAGATAACAACTGATAATACCAATACAAATATTATTTTAGACCCTAATGGCACTGGTAAAGTAGAAGTTGAAGGAGATAGTTTATTTCGTGGAGACACAGTAGCAACAGGACAAATTAGAGGTGCTACACTACAAGTAGACGGAAATGCAAATATTGATGGTAATATAACAGTAGGTGGTTCTATAAATGTTGGTGCTTTCTCTCCTAGTAGTATTACTGTTCCAGGCCCATTTGTGGCTAATGGCACTGTTGATTTAGGAGATAGCTCAGCGGATACAATTACTATGACAGGTCGTGTTGATAGTAGTATTGTACCAAGTGCAAACAATACATATAATATAGGTTCAAGTTCATTAAGGTTTGCAAATGTATATGCAACTAATTTAGACGCATCAGGAAATGTTACAATCGGTGGTAATATTACAATAGGTGATGCTGATACTGATAGTATTAATCTTAATGCAGATCTTAATAGTAGTATTATTCCTAATACACATAATACATTTGATATTGGAAGCACAACAAAATTTTATAGAGATGTATTTGCTACAACATATATCGGGACAAGTTCAGAGATTGGAGGACTACAAATAATAAGTAATTCAATCAAAACTATTACTACAAATAGTAACATTACTATTGACCCACAAGGAACAGGAAAAGTAATAGTTGGGTCTGAATTAGATCTTAGCTCAAATAAAATTTCTTATCTTGCTACACCAACTAGTGATGCAGATGCCGCTACAAAAGCATATGTAGATACTAGTATTGCAAATAGTTACTTTGTATTAACAGATGATACAAGTACTGCAACAAGTATTAACAATGGTGAATTATTAAGCATTATAGGTAGTGGACTAGTATCAACTGCTATCAATAACAATGATGTAATGACTATTACTGTTGCAACACAAACTTTAGATGTTGTAACAACTGCAGGTGCCACAACAAGTAATAGTGTTACTGTTGGCGGATTAACTACAACTGGTAGTATAAACACAGACGGTATAACAATTACGGATAACAATATTACAACTAGTCGTACTAATGATGATTTAATTTTACGTCCAGCAGGTACTGGTAGAGTTGTAGTAGATGCAGATAGATTACATATTGAGACAGAATACACACCAGCAAGTGCAGTCGGTAGTGCAGGTGATCAAAAAGGTGATGTTGCAGTTGATTCCAATTACATTTATTACTGTACTGCAAATCATGATGGTGCAACAAGTGTGTGGAAGAGAGTAGCAATAGCAACTTGGTGATAGCGATAAATACTGTATAATGAGGAGTATATAGTATGGCGGCTCCAGTATGGATTACACCACCTGGCGACTTAGGCACAGTTGTAGAAGGAGAATTCTACCAAATTCAACTTAATGCAGACAATGCAAATAGTTACAAATACCTTAGTGGCGTTCTTCCTGTAGGTATAAGAGTTACTACAAATGGTGTTGTTGAAGGCAATCCTAAAAATTACGATTACATACAAGGTGTACCAGCAGAGGTAGCAAATGATGTTACTAGTAAATTTGTTGTTAGAGCAGTAAGTTTAGACGGTACAGTAGCAGATCGTGTGTTTGAGATGACTGTAACTGGACAGGATGCTCCTGTAATCGATTCTACACCTGCAAGTAATTTAGGTGCATACTTTGATGGTGATTTAGTAGATGTACAACTAACTGCTACAGATCCAGATCCTTTAGATACGCTAACTTGGTCATTACAAAGTGGACAAATACCTAGTGGTGTTACAGTTTCTAGTACAGGTAGGATTTACGGATATATAGATCCTTTTGCTGACATTGACGGTACACCAGGTTTTGATGAAACAAACTTTGATATGAGTGAGTGGGATTTTAGAACTAAAGCAGTAAACAAAAATTATGAATTTACTGTACAAGTAACTGATGGCAAAGATGTAGATTTCAAAACATATAAATTATATGCGGTAAGTAGAAACGCTGTGACTGCAGATATTGATTTAGTCACTGCAGATAATATTAATGACTCAAATACAAATGTTGATATAAAACAATTATTAGATGCAAGTGAAACAAATTTAAGAGTTCCTGCATTACTAACACAGAGTACAGGGTTAGGACGTATTAAAGATAACAATGTCTTTAATTTCCAATTTATAGGTAAAGATTTTGACGGTGATACTATTGATTATATACTTTCAAGCGGATCATTACCAACAGGACTATCTCTTAATATCCAAAGCGGCTGGTTAACAGGAACAATACCAAGTTTTAGTGCTATAGAAACAAACTTTACTTTTGGTATAAAAGTACGAAAACGAGATTTAACAGTATACATTAGTGACGAAACAAGTTTTACAATTACTGTTGTAGGATCAGAGGTAAGTAATATTACATGGCCTACTAACAACTTAACTATAAAAACAGGTGAACAAAGTCATCTAGATGTGATTGCTACAATAAGTGATGGCACACCAGTACAGTATGAATTAAAAAGTGGTGTGACTACTATACCTGCAGGAAATTTTGTAATAGGTGAAGAATATACAATAGTAACTGCTGGTACCACAGATTTTATTGCAATAGGAAGTTTTGATAACAAAGTGGGTACTAAGTTCACTGCTACAGGAATAGGTTCAGGTACTGGTACTGCAAGTTTAGGAACAAATAAACTCCCACAGGGTTTAAAATTAAACAGTGATGGATTTATAGTAGGTAGAGTAAGTTTCGAAACTCTTATGTTTGATACCGGCACTACTAGTTTTGACTTAGAAGATCTATACACAAACGAAACGACATTTGAAGTTGTTTATAGTTTTGTAGCAAGAGTATTCAGTACTGATGGTAGAGTAGATACATATAAAAAATTTACAATTAAACTAACTGCTGATACTAGTAGGCCTTATGATAGTTTATACGCACTAGCATTGCCTAGCCAATCTCAACGAGAAATTTATGAGAGTATTATACAAAACTCGGACGATATTCCTACACAAGATATTTACAGATCTAGTGATTATGCTTTTGGTGTACAAACAGACATTAGAGCATTAATTATGACAGGTTTATCACCAAAAGCCGCACCAGATTATATAAGTGCAATGAATAGAAATTTTTATAATAACACATTAACTTTTGGAAATTTTAAAACTGCTAGGGCTCTCAATCCAGACGATACCGTCAAATATGAAATTGTTTATATTGAATTAATAGATAATAAACAAGGTATAGATGCTATTACAGGTCTAAGTGCTAGTCCTGCATTGCAACAAAATTTAAAAAGTGCTACGACATGGTCTAATCCAATATATGTAAGTGAGACTATGCCTGATGTAAGTCATACCCAATATCTAGCATCACAAGATAATGACTACACAGTATATCCTAATAGTATTGCAAATATGAGAAGTAGACTTGGGACAAATATTGGTTTTCAAATATTAGAAAGAAAAGTACTACCTGATTGGATGCAAGATAAACAAACTGATGATACTGTGATTGGCTGGACTTTGGCAGCCCCGATCGTATATTGTAAGCCAGGAACTGCAGATAAAATAAAGTATAGACTTGAAGAACGTATAAAAATTAACAAATTAGATATTAAAAAAATTAGTTTTGAAATAGATAGATTTATACTTGACAATAACTTAGGCAAAAACTTTGATCAATATTCTAATAGTTATGGTACATCATCAGAAACAAGTTTTGATATATCTACAAGTGTCACTACGTTTGATGGTGATGGCACAAGATTTATAAATTCATTTTTTGGAAGAATAGACGCTTACACAGACAAAGACGAAAATGATTTATTCATTAAATTTCCACAGGTAGGCGTTTTTGATAGATTGCCTTATACTGAAAGATAAATATATACATAATTTCCAAACGGAGAAAAAAGATAATGGCAAGTTCAATTGTAACAACAGGTATTGATACTGCATATCCAGTAGCAGGACAGGACAACGATAGTCAAGGCTTTCGTGATAACTTTACAAATTTAAAAACTGCATTAGATACTGCAAAATCAGAGATAACAGATTTAGAATCTAAAGCAGTACTAAAAAGTGCGTTGAGCGGTGATACATTAAGCAACGACGGTGCCGGTGCAGTACTTGAAGATTTTGAACTTAAAGACATGAGTGAAACACGTATTGCTAAAGGCACAGTATCAGGTACTCAAACATTTGATTATAGTGCAGGTCCTTACCAAACACTAACAACTAGCGGAAGTGTAACTCTTGCATTTAGTAACTTTCCTGCCGCAGGTAAAGTTGGTACACTAAGAGTTGAAATAAATGTAGTAAGTGTCGCTC
>MDTB01160646.1_pt1 | contig 14688 bp, 14 predicted proteins | sample 811161 | NCBI WGS metagenome assembly MDTB01 (sample SAMN05326650, study PRJNA326480) | marine metagenome | isolation source: seawater | place: Mediterranean Sea | collected 2009
CTATTTAGTTGATCTTCATTAATTGAGATTTTATTTATAATTGTTTTTGTAATACTAGATAAATCCTTTTTTGCCTCGTGTTCATTCTGAAGGTTCTCATAAACTTTTTTCCACTGAGTAAAAACTAAAATAGATTGAAAAAACTTAATATTTGACGAGATTCTTTCATATTTTTCAGCTTGTCTCGCTTGTCTTGCTAAGTCCTTTTTCTGATCGTGAAAATTATTTAAATTTAAATCAATTTTTTCTAGATTCGTCTCAGTAGCCTGAAGCTTTAATTCTGATTCATGCCTTCTTGCTTGCAGACCTGAAATGCCAGCAGCATCCTCGAGTATAATTTTTCTATCAATTGGTTTTGAGTTTATTACTTGATCTATATTTCCTTGACTAATGATAGAGCTTGAGCGAGGGCCGCTTCCAGAATCATAAAATAATATACTAATATCTTTTGCTCTTACATCTTTATTATTAATTTTATAAAAAGATCCCACTCCTCTTTCTATAGTTCTACTTATTTCTAGTTTTTTATCATTCAAAATATTTCCAGGAACCTCTCCACTAAATTCGTCTAATTCAATTGTAACTTCAGCGAAATTTTTTGCGGGTATATTTTGTGTCCCATTGAATATTACATCATCCATTGATCCTGATCTAAGACTTTTAGAAGAAGATTCTCCCATAACCCAGCGTATAGCTTCAAAGATATTTGATTTTCCACATCCGTTTGGCCCTATGATACCAGTTACTCCATCTTCAATAAGAATTTCTGTGGGATGAGCAAAAGATTTGAATCCAGATATTTTTAATTTATTTACTTTAAACAATTTCTTAATTAATTAAAGAATCTAATTTTAGTTTCAATGCCTCATAGGTTAAATCACCATCATATTTTTCCCCATTGAGATAAATTGTGGGGGTGGCAGTAATATTAAACTTCTTTGTTGAGTTAAGTCTTTTTTTAAGAATACCATCCTCAATAGATTGATTTCCAACACATACTTTAATCTCATCATTTTTAAGACCTCCAAGTTTAGCTATTTTCAACAGGGACTTAAATGGATCTTGTGAGCTCGTCCAATCACTTTGTTTCTTATATAAAACTTTGAGAAAGTTAAAGTACTTATCTTTGCCAGAACACCTAGCAATTACAGAAGCTTTTAGAGCAAATTTATCAAGGGGAAAGTCATTGTAAGTAAAATAAATTTTTCCACTATCTATATATTCTTTTTTTATGAGTGGAAAAACATCATTATGAAATCTAGCGCAATGACCACATGTAAAAGAGGCAAATTCAATCATTTTTACAGGAGCGCCCTCTTTGCCAAGAGATTTTGGTTGCAGTGCCTCAATGGTATCTACAATTCTTGCATTAGACGGGTCTGCAAATAAGAAACAAAATAGAAAAATTAAGTAAATTTTATTTTTGATAATATGGATCATATTTACTACTATATTTATCATAGATAAGTTTAATATTGTAATACTTTTTTGAACTTAATTTCATCAATTATAGAACTATTAAAGTAATTATTAATTTTTTCTTTGATTTCATTTGAAGAGTAAGAAAGCTCCATAATACATCTGCTTTTAGAAACAACAGTGAGGATATTTTTATTATTGATTTTTTTTAAAGATGAAACAAAGCAAACATCACAGTATTTTTGTTCAACAATTTTTTCCCAATTCATTTTTATTTCAAGAAGTAATGTTCCATTATTTTTTTTTAAATTTTTTAAAACCTTTGGTAAGATACTTGAAACCTTTAGAGGTATCTTAATATAACTTTTTTTACTCATGTTAAAAGAATATCATATAGAAAAAAAATTTAGGAGTGTTTGGGAAAAAAATATATTCAAATGGTATTATGTTAATAAAAGAAAACTTCCCTGGAGAGAGAAAAAAAATCAAAATTTTTATAAGATTTGGATCTCTGAAGTAATGCTTCAACAAACACAAGTATCTGTAGTAATTCCTTTTTACAATAAATTTATTAAGAAGTGGCCAACGCTTGAACTTTTTCTTGAGGCCACTCTGGAGGAAATTTTAGAGATTTGGCAAGGTATGGGGTACTATAGAAGAGCCCAGAATCTTTTCAAAGCTAAGGAAATTTTAAAAGAATCCAAGCATGTCGATATTAATCCGGCTTCATTAAAAAAACTCCCGGGTGTTGGGGATTATATTAGTTCTGCAATTTCTGCAATTCTTAAAGACGAGTCTTGTGCTGTTGTAGACGGAAACATAAAGAGGATTTTAACAAGGGTATTTGAACTAGAATACTCACAAAAAAGGTATAATCAAAATATAAAGGATATTTCCAAACAACTAACTCCACAAGCTAAAAATGGAGATTATTGTCAATCTCTGATGGATCTTGCAAACTTAGTGTGTAAAGCTAAAAATCCATTGTGCCACAAGTGCCCAGTTGCGCTATTATGTAAATCGAAGGGATTAAAAATTGAAAAAAAAAAAAATAAAAAGAAGCAAAGAAGAATAGCTGTTTCATTTATAATTCGTTCTGAGAACTATTTTTTAATAGAGAAGACATCGTCGCAACTTCTTCAAAATCTATTTATCTTTCCCTTAAGTGAAATCCGAAAAGTAAATGAAAATCAAAAGTTAGAAACTATTGCGAATGAAATAACAACTAATTGGATGAAGGAAAATAAATTTACTTTTTCATATAAATTCAACGAAGAAGTAAATCATATATTTACTCATTTTCATTTGAAAGTGTTGTTAGTTAGGCTAGAATTAAAAAAAAAAGTAAATATGTCAAAGTATTCATGGCTCACCTGGAGTGAAATAGAAGAAAAACCAAAATCTAAATTAATGAAAAAAATTGAAGATAAATTAAAATGAAAAAGCTATTGCTATTGTTGCTCTTAAATCTCAATATTTCTATTCTCAATGCACAAGAAAATAATGATTCTATTTTAAGCGATCAAGAAAAAGCTATAAAAGCAGTTAATGAGGGGGAAATTCTGACTCTTGATCAAATATTAGAAAAAATTAATAGTAATTTTAATGGAAGAGTTATATCTATTAACCTAAAAGATAATGAAAAAGGTTTATTTGGTTGGGTATACGATATTATGATTATCGACATAGATAATAAAGTCAGACAAATACGTGTTGATGCAGGAACAGCAACAGTTTTATCAGTGATTTCAGGAGAATAAGTTGAGAATTTTACTTATTGAAGACGATCCAGATTTGAACAATCAAATAAAGGTTTCTCTTGAGGATGGTGGATATTCTGTTGATACAGCTACTGATGGTGAAGAAGGACATTTTCTTGGTGATACAGAGCCATATGATGCAGTTATTTTGGATTTAGGGCTGCCAAAAGTTGATGGGATTACTGTATTAGAAAAATGGAGAAAAGAAAAAAAAAATTTCCCAGTCTTGATTTTAACTGCTCGTGATCAATGGAGTGACAAAGTATCTGGATTCGACGCTGGTGCTGATGATTATGTTGTCAAACCATTTCAGATGGAAGAGCTCTTAGCAAGACTTAGAGCACTAATAAGAAGATCGGCCGGACATGCTTCTTCAGATATAGAGTGTGGCCCCCTTAAGATTGACACAAAGTCAAATAAAGTTTTCGTTAATGGAACAAAGTTAAAACTTACTTCCCACGAATATAAAATAATAGAATATTTTCTTTATCATCAGGATAAGGTAATTACCAGAACAGAGTTAGTTGAACACATTTACGATCAAGATTTTGATAGAGATTCCAACACAATTGAAGTATTTATCGGTAGACTAAGAAAGAAGATGGGGATGAATCTTATAAAAACTGAAAGAGGATATGGTTATAGGCTGTCAATAGATAGAGATTGAGATGAATTCACTAGCATTTAGACTTTTTATTAGTGCAACAATATGGATCATGTTTACCCTTATTTCAGCAGGGTTGCTTTTATCTGATTTAAATGAGAAATCTAATTTCAAAGCTTTCGATGATAGACTCAATCTTTTATTAGAAACTTTGATCGGAGCAAGTAGAGTCGACTCATCCGATGGAATTACAGTTGTAAGTACTATTGGTGACCCGAGATTCTTTCAGCCTTATTCCGGATGGTATTGGCAGGTTGATACCGGATCTACAACACTTGTTCGCTCAAGGTCGATGTGGGACCAAGTATTTACTTCTGATAAAAGAATAATAGGTGGGAGATCAGAATTCATTAACAACGTAGGAAGAAGCGGTGAACAAAACTATATAGAACAGAAGAAACTACATATAATTGAGAGAAATATATCTTTTCCAGGAATCAGTGATCCAGTAACCTTTATTGTTTCAGGGGATACTCAAGAATACCAACAAAATGTCAATAAATTTGATAAAACTTTGTCTACTATACTATTTATACTTGGTGCCGGACTAATGATCGCTGTTTTTCTTCAAGTAAAGTTTGGTTTGCTTCCACTCAATAAAATTAAAGCTTCATTATTTAAAGTTAGAAATGGAGACGAGCAAAAGTTAAAAGATCCTTACCCACTGGAGGTGCAACCACTAGCAAGTGAGATTAACGAGCTGTTAGATCATAATTCTAAAATCATTGAGAGAGCCAAGACTCATGTCGGTAATTTAGCACACGTTTTAAAAACACCGCTAGCTGTAATTGCAAATGAAATCAAAAGCCAGGATACAATAATGCATAATCAGGTGGATCTAATGAAAAGGCACATAGATAGATACTTAAAGAAAGCACATTTGGAATCAATGGGAAAAGCATCAAAGGATAAAATTAATATTATAATTTTAATGAAAAAGATGATTAAAATCTTTAACAAACTTTATCCAAATATTCAAATACATCTTATCCATCAAATCAAAGAGGCATTAGTTTTTGGAAGCATGGATGATATGGAGGAAGTAATAGGTAATATTATCGAAAATGCATGTAAATATGGTAACAAAAAAATAATCATAGAAATCCTTACTTTTAAAGAAAATGAAATTAAACTAAAAGTTTCTGATGATGGACCGGGATTATCAACTGAGGAAATGAATAAAGTATTTGCAAGGGGCTTTAGACTGGATGAGCAAAAACCAGGAACTGGTTTGGGACTTAATATTGTCAAAGATATTGTTGAAACTTATATGAAAGGTAAAATAAGTCTCAACCAATCCAGGAAACATGGAGGATTGGAAGTTAATATTTTTCTGCCACTATCTACAACATAAAATATTTTTTAAAAAACTTAATCTGTGAATGTCAGTAATTCCATATTTAATTATTGCCTCTTTATGCTTTTTTGTTCCGTAACCTTTATTTTTATCCCAACCATAAACGGGGTGGAGTTTAGAATACTCTAGCATAATGTTGTCTCTCCAATTTTTTGCTATTATTGATGCTGCAGCTATGCTTATTGATTTTGAGTCACCACCTTTTATAAATTCTGATTTATTATTTAGCTCAAAGGTCTGAATTCCATCAATTTTAACTAAACAATCGCAACCTTTAAATTTATCATAAGATCTTATGATTGAAAGGTTGGTGGCTTGAAGAATATTCACTTCATCAATTTCTTTATTAGTCGCAATGCCTATTGAGTAGGTTGAATACTTTTTTATAAAATTTGCAATAATATTCCTTTTCTTTTCTGAAATTTTTTTTGAGTCATTAATCTCATGTACTAAATCATTTTCAATAATTTTAGGAGATAAGAGAACTGAGCAAGAGACTACAGGGCCACACAAAGCCCCCCTACCAACCTCATCAATTCCAATCACGTGTTCTTTAATATCATCTAGTAGCAACTTACATTCTGTTATTTTATAATTAATTCATCAAATATTTAATGAAATTTAATTCTAACATAGGTATAACTAATTAATGGTATTATATTTTTATTTAAATAATAAATTTTTTCAAAGAATCTTTTGGATCAAAGAATGTCAAAACTGACCACTTATATTTTTTTAAACCTGTTTTTTTTTTCGTCTCCTGCTTTTTCAAAAAATGTTATGGATATAATTTCGGAAAATAAAAGTTTAACAATGTTTCATTCTTATCTAAAGGAAACAGGTCTGGACAAAATTTTAGAAAAAAAACTGCCGTTTAATTGGACTATATTTGCCCCAAGTAATGATGCTTTTAAAAAAGCACCATCTAGACTAAAGAATGACATATTGGGTAATGATTTTTACAGTAAAAATATCTTTATGGATCACATTATGACAGGACAAACAACAAGCTTGGATGTGAATGAAGAGATTTCCACACAAATTACTGTAAGCAATAAGCCACTACAAATTTATAAAAGCAAGAAGTTATATGTAAAAGATATGATTGTTATTCAAGAAAATTTGATGGCAAATAATGGAGTGGTTCATATGATTGATTGTATTATGTATGTTCAACCTAGTGTAGAGGACAAAAGAGTGACAGATGACCTTGCGAAAAACTTTCCAATAACATCTTGTTGTATGCAAAGTGAAAAAGAAATCAAGTCATTTATGCAAAGTGTTGAGAGCAGATTTTAGGTTATATCTCCTTTAACCTCGGTAATAAATCAACTAAGTTACATGGTTTGGTTCTGGAGTCGAGCTGATACTTTAGAATTCCATCCCAGGCGTCCCTGCAAGCACCAGTTGAACCTGGTAGAGCAAAAATAAATGTTCCGTCTGTTAGGCCTGCAATAGCCCTAGATTGAAGAGAGGAAGTTCCAATTTTTTTAAAACTTATATATCTAAAGATTTCTCCAAAACCAGGGATTTCTTTTTTAATTAATTTTTTGACTACCTCAGGGGTTGAGTCTCTTCCAGTTAAACCAGTTCCACCTGATAATATAACTACATTCAATTCTTTATTTTTAATGATTTTTAACAACTCATTCTCAATTTCAATTGGTTCATCCTTAACAAATATTTTATTAACTAACTTATGTCCTGCTTGATTAATTCTTTCTGCTAAAACTTTCCCAGATTTATCTGAAGTTTCATTTCTTGTGTCTGAAACTACAATTACAGAAATATTTAAAGGGATGAATGATACTTTTACTTGATTCACAATTAAATCTCATTTAACCTGCAAAAATCATCAATATCTAATAAGTCATCCCAAGTTTTTTTCTTTTCAATCGGGTTCCTCATAAGATATGCTGGATGAAAAATTGCTCTAGCAGGAATTGTAAGTCCATATTCATTGTCAGAATATATATGCTCTTTTCCTCTAAGTTTTGTTATCCCATCTTTAGACCTTAATAAGCTTTTGGCTGCAATACTTCCTACAAAAATTAAAAGCTTCGGCTTCATCAAAAAAATATGTTTACGTGTTAAAGAAAGACATGAAGATATTTCTTTGTCATTTGGAGTTCTATTTCCTGGCGGGCGCCAAAATACTATATTGCTGATATAAATTTTTTCTCTAGAAAGACCAATAAAGCCAATCATTTTATTTAAAAGTAAGCCTGCGTCACCAACAAAAGGTTTTCCCTCTATATCCTCTTTAGCACCAGGTGCTTCACCTATAAACATTACTTTTGAATTAGAGTCTCCGTCAGATATCACAACATTTGTTGCAGTTTCTTTAAGGTTGCAATCCAAATCGAGTATTTCTTCACGTAACTTCGCTAATTTCTCTTTTTTAGTTAATTTATTCATTTTATTGTTTTTTAAATTATTTTCTTTAATTTTTTTACTTATAATTTTTTTTTTAATAGAATTTCTTGGAGATTTTGTTAAACAGTTGGTTACTCCCAAAAATCTATAAAATTCGATAAAAGACTTTATGTTTTCAATATTCATGAATATATATATTTATGAGGCTAAATTAATAAATCTAAGTTATATTAAGGTTAATTTATGGATATACAAAGAGAAAAAATGAACTACGATTTAGTTATTGTTGGGGCAGGCCCTTCTGGACTTTCTGCTGCCATCAATTTTAAGAAACTTTGTAATGAAAATAATCTAGAATATAGCGTATGTATTGTAGAAAAAGGTTCAGAAGTTGGCGCTCATATCTTGTCCGGGGCAATACTAGAGCCTAGAGCACTAAATGAGTTAATTGAAAACTGGAGAGAAATTCAGGAATGCCCTGTTAAGACTCCTGTAACTGAGGAGTCCTTAAAGTTTCTCACAGAATATAAATCGTTTAATATTCCAAGTATATTTGTGCCCCCAGTGATGCACAATAAAGGAAATTTCATAATATCTTTGGGTTCTTTTTGCAAGTGGCTTTCTCAACAGGCTGAAGCATTGGGGGTCGAGATTTATCCAGGATTTGCTGCATCAGAACTACTTACAGAAAATGGAAAATTAAAAGGAATAGTTACTGGTGACCTTGGTTTGACAAAAGAAGGTGAAAAAGGTCAAAATTTTCAGCCTGGTATTGAGATTCATTCGAAATATACACTTTTTGCTGAAGGATGTAGAGGACATCTTGGAAAAAAACTTATGGATCAATTTGGTTTGAGAAAAAACGCTCAGCATCAAACATATGGAATTGGACTTAAAGAACTTTGGGAAGTTCGGGATGATGTCTCTAATCCTGGCGAGGTTTTTCACTCGATAGGATGGCCTTTGGATGATGAAACATATGGTGGTTCTTTTTTATATCATCTTGATAAAAATCTTATTTCTTTTGGCTTTGTGATTGGACTAGATTATAAAAATCCCTACATGTCTCCATATGAAGAGTTTCAGAGGTTTAAATTACACCCTAAGATTAAAAATATTTTTGAGGGTGGCAGAAGAATATCTTATGGAGCAAGAGCATTGAATGAAGGAGGTTTTCAGTCACTTCCAAAACTTTCATTCCCAGGTGGTGCAATCATTGGATGTGAAGCAGGGACATTAAATACTCCTAAGATTAAAGGAACTCACACAGCTATGAAGTCTGGGATGATAGCGTCTGAGTTGGTTTTTAACGAACTGAAATCCTCAAAAGAAAATACAGAAATTGAAAGTTTTTGCGATGATTTTAGAAATTCATGGGCTGGGATTGAACTTAAAAAAGCTAGAAATGTTCGTCCATCATTTAAATATGGACTTAAGATCGGTTCAATATTATCCGGCATAGATCAGATTATATTTAGAGGTAATGCTCCATGGACGTTTAATCATTATGAAGAAGATCACTTGTCATTGAGAGAAAAATCTAAATCAAAAAAAATTGAATACCCAAAACCAGACGGAGTTATTACCTTTGATAGATTAACCAATGTTTCTTACACTTCAACATATCACGAGGAAAATCAACCTTGCCATTTAAAACTTACAGACAACCAAATACCAATTTCAAAAAACTTTGAGTTTTTTGATTCCCCCGAGCAAAGGTACTGTCCAGCTGGGGTATATGAGATTCTTCACAATAATGGATCTCCTAGTCTACAAATTAATTCTCAAAATTGTATTCATTGTAAATCATGTGATATTAAGGATCCCACCCAAAACATCAATTGGATTACCCCTGAGGGAGGAGGTGGCCCAAATTATACAAATATGTAAATTTATTTTTTTGATAACCTTTCTCTCTGCTAAACCATTCGAAGCTTTTGGGTATGACTTAAACAGAAATGAATATGGCAACTATCTCTCATGGGAACATGCCAAGAATTCAAAAGATCTTGAAAGTCTTCAAAAATTCTTCAAACATATCGCATATAAAAATCTCAACGATACTTCACTAGAGGAGCTGCTGTTTGAATCTGTAGTATTTGACGATTGGAATAACGCTAATCTGATAAGTTCAATAATATTAAAAAGAGATGAAAAAAATTTTTCAGCAAATCTTTTTAAATTTTTCAATGATTTTTTTAATAACAAAGCATCTGAGAGTTACCTGGAAAAAATAGATACGAAATATTTCGACATAAACTTTTTACAAGCAATTAATATTTGGAAAAATATAAATGGAAATCAACAAATTTCGAATGATCCAGATAACTGTGTTCCAGTTGTATGTCTGCATCTTGCGGTATCTTTAGATTTGAATGGAAAAATAAAAAAATCACAAGAATTTTTTAAGGTTATTGAAGATGAAAATTTCACTTCTTACAGAATAAAAGAATTATTGTTGATTAATGCAATTAATTCAAAAAAAGCAATTGCTGAAAATATTTTAATTGAATTATATAAACATGATTTAAATCTAAAATCTCACAGTCTAGATTATATTAAAAATCATAAATATTTATTGAATCCGATAGAAAATCAAAAAGATGGAATGGCTGAAGTACTATATAACATCTCTAGTTGGTTTTTTTCAAAAGAGCTGTATAAGTATGCTGCTTTTTTTGGAAAGATGTCTTTAAATCTTAGACCAAACTTTAATGCTATGAAACTATTATTCTCTGGTTCATTGGAAAAATTGGGATATCAGAACATAGGAGTTAAATATATAGAGAATACTAATCCAGAAGACCTTTATTATTATAAATTCTTAAGAATCAAGCTTGCAATTTTTGATCAACAAAAAAAGAATGATGAATTTATAAATGCCCTAAGAGATTTTTTAGATCAACACCCAAATAGAATTGAAATGAAGGTATTAATAGCAGATAAATATAGGAAGCTTCAAAATTATGCAGAGGCCATAAAAATTTATACTGAAATAATAGAAAGTGACGAGAATATGAAAAATTCAAATATCCTTTACTCTAGAGGAATTTCCTATGAGAGAATAAATCAATGGGATAAGGCAGAAAGAGATTTTAAGGAAGCTTTATTACTTAACCCTCAGGATGCATATATACTTAATTACTTAGCGTACAGTTGGCTAGATAGAAATAAAAATATCTCTGAAGCTTTGGATCTTTTAGAAAAAGCTATAAAAATTGAACCATCTGATGGATATATTATTGATTCACTGGGCTGGGCATATTTTTTGGTGAATAATATTGATAAATCAGTATATTTTCTTGAAAAAGCTGTTTCTTTATTACCCGATGATGCAACTCTAAACGATCATTTAGGCGATGCCTATTGGAAAGCTGGTAGAAAGAATGAAGCATTTTCTCAGTGGAAAAGGGTATTATTATTAGATCCAAATTTTAAAGATAAGTTTAGAATAAATAGAAAACTCAAAGAAGGACTCAAATGATGATATCATCTGAAAAAATATCACCAGCAAAGATAAACCTTTACCTTGAAATCAAAGGTAGAAGGGTTGATGGATATCATAATATTGAAAGTTTAATGACTTTTTGTAAATGCGGTGATGTTTTAAAGGTGGAAAAGTCCAGATCTTTTAAATTGTCAGTTAAAGGTCCGTATGCAAAATTATTAGAAAAACAAGAAAATTTAATAGAGTCATCATTAAAAAAATTAGAAATTTTTTTTAATCAAAAGTTTAAAGTCAATGTTTTATTAACTAAAAATCTTCCAATCTCTTCAGGTATGGCAGGTGGTTCGTCAAATGTTGCAACATTTATTAGGTGTTTAAAAGAAATTTACGACCTTAAAGATTTAGAAGGATTTAATGATTTACTTCTTTCAATTGGGTCGGATGTTCCTTTTTGTTACCATGGTAAAACGGCCATTGTGGAAAGTATAGGAGAAAACCTTAGCTTTGTTGAGAACTTTAAGAACTATTTTATTCTCTTGGTAAATCCCAATGTTGAAATTTCAACAAGAGAAGTTTTTGAAAATTTAAACGTAAAATACATTTCAAAAAAACAAACAATTTTTAAAAGTAGTCACCCGAAAATTGATATAGATTTTATAAAAAAACGAGATAATGTGTTGCAAAATTTTACCGTGGAAAAAAATAAGTTAATAAAGGATTTATTAAGTTTTCTGTCATCTTGTCATGGATCATTATTAACAAGAATGACGGGATCTGGTGCGACGTGTTATTCATTGTTTGCAAATAAAAAGGATTTAGAAAATGCTAAAAAAATAACCGTAAAAACTTTTAAAAATTATTGGATCCAAGACAGTACATTAGTAAATTCTGTTGAAGATATAAAACTTGTATAACATTACAAAAATGATTATCTTAAAAAAAATTGGGGTGTAGCCAAGCGGTAAGGCACCTGTTTTTGGTACAGGCATGCGTAGGTTCGAATCCTACCACCCCAGCCACATAGCAAAGGTATGAGTAAAGAAGTACATTTATCATTAAATAATGCTCACTTCTTCATTGGTAAAACAAAATTACTTAATGATGTATCCATTTCCATCCATAAAAATGACAAAATAGCATTGGTTGGTAAAAATGGAGTTGGAAAGTCAACTTTATTAAAAATTTTAAGTGGGAAAATTTCAATAGATGAGGGGGAGTTTTGGATAAATCCAAAAATAAAAATTGGAATGTTGAATCAGAAAAACGAATTCTCTGATGATAACAGTGTAGAAAAATATTTATTAAAGGAAAATAAAGATGATAATAACTCAAATAAGTTTGAAATAGATCGGATTACTAAAGAGTTAAAATTAGACAAAAATAAAATAGTTAATCAGCTTTCTGGTGGAGAAAAAAGAAAACTAGGGCTAAGTCAATTATTACTCTCATCCCCAGACCTTTTGCTTTTGGATGAGCCAACAAATCATTTAGACATAGAGTCAATTCTATGGTTAGAAAATTTTCTAAATAATGAATTCAAAGGGTCCTCATTAATAATTAGTCACGATAGGAGCTTTTTAAAAAAAACTACAAATAGAGTTTTTTGGATGGATAGGAGAGCTATCAAGGTCTCATCTAAAGGTTTTTTTAACTTTGAAATTTGGAAAACGGAGCAGATTGAACAAGAAAAAAGAGAACTAAAAAATAAAAAAAAATTTTTAGAAGAAGAACTTTCCTGGTTAAACAAAGGTGTTAAAGCTAGAAGGAAGAGAAATATAAAAAGAAAAGATAATATTGATAGTTTGAAAGTAGATTTTAAAAAGCAGAACAGCGAATTTGTTAGATCAATTTCACATATAAAAATCCACTCAGACTCTGCTTCCTCTTTAAATGGTCCAAATGTCCTTATAAACTTTATTAACGTAAATAAAATATTTGAGAAAGAAAAAAATATTATTTCTATAATTAGAGATTTTAATTATAAATTGATGAAAGGAGAAAGAATAGGAATATTAGGTAGAAATGGTGTTGGAAAATCAACTTTTTTGAACCTTGCATCAAACAAGGTAAAACCAACCAAAGGAAGTATAAAAATAAAAAAGAAAATAGAATTTAGTTTTTTCGATCAGACGGGACAGCAATTTAGCAATGAAAAAACAATAAAAAAAAATATGATTCCTAACGGTGGTGATTATATTGAAGTTGTAGATAAAAAAATTCATATATGTGGTTATTTAAAAAATTTTCTTTTTGACCCGAAAGATATTAACAGGCCGGTTTCAACTCTCTCTGGAGGAGAGAGAAATAGACTGCTTCTAGCAAAGATTTTAGCAAACCCTAGAGAGATCTTGATTTTAGATGAGCCCACTAATGATCTGGACACAGAAACTATAGACATGTTGATAGAATTTTTGAAATCTCATCAGGGAGCATCAATGATAAGTTCACATGATATAGATTTTTTGTCTCAAACCTGCCATAAATTCTTTATTTTTGAGGGAGATGGGATAGTTAATCTATCAAACTCACCACTACTCAAAACAAAGAAGATAGAAAAATATGAATTTAACAATAGCATCCCCAAAAAAGGAAAACCGGTTAGTAATAACAAGCTTATTGAGAAATTACTCAGAAAAATAGAAAGAAAAGAGTCCGATATAAGGAAAATGACTGATGACTTACAAAATGCTAATTCTAATTATCTAAAGAGTAAAGAGTATAAAGAATTATTAGAAAACTTGAAATCCGCTCAATCAGATTTAGATTTTCTCGAAAATGAATGGTTAGAGTTAGAAGAAAAATCAATAAGCCATGAGTAAAATTCAGAAAAATACTTTTTTTATAATTATTGGATTATTTATTATTCTTATTTTTGAGAAAGTAAATATATTTAACGATTTGAGTTTTGATGAAAATCTTGCTTTACGAATGGTTTTTTTAATGATTTTTCTCTGGATAACTGAACTAATTCCAATTTCAATTACTGCTTTGATACCATTAATATTTTCACCCTTTTATTTGGATCAAATCAATAACGACATTTTTAGCAAGTATGCCAGTCCAGTAGTTTTTTTACTTTTAGGTGGTTTTATAATTGCAAATGGTTTTGAAAAGAGTCAACTACATAAAAGAGTTGCATTAAAGATACTATTGTCGTTTGGCAATACTAGAAAAAAAATACTTTTATGCATTATATTTTCAACATCGATATTTAGTATGTTTTTGTCTAATACTGCCACTTGCTTGCTGATGTTACCGATTGTAAAGAATATAGTTGATAGTAGTTTTGCAAAATTATCAGAGATAGATTTTTCAAAAATTCTTCTATTATCTATCGCTTATTCCGCGTCAATAGGCGGAATGGCAACTCCGATAGGAACAATTCCAAACGCTGTTCTAGTTGGTTACCTAAATGAAAACCATAATCTTCAAATAGATTTTGTTGATTGGTTTCTCTTTAGCTTTCCTCTTACATTATTATTACTAAGTATACTTTTTATTTTTTTAAGTAAAAGGTTCATCGATGATAAAAAAATAATTAAGGTTGATTATTTAAAAGTTAAGTATGAAAAACTTGGTAGATTGAGTGATAATGAGAAAATAACAATCTTTATTTTAAGTATAACTATAAGCTTATGGATTTTTAAGAATTCTATAAATGAAA
>MDTB01081626.1_pt1 | contig 14687 bp, 15 predicted proteins | sample 811161 | NCBI WGS metagenome assembly MDTB01 (sample SAMN05326650, study PRJNA326480) | marine metagenome | isolation source: seawater | place: Mediterranean Sea | collected 2009
ACATGATAAAATTGAATTTGATATTGCTATAACATCTTTTAGTTTTGATTTTGAGAAAAAAGTAAAGAAATTATATGGAACGATTTTAAATAAAAAAGAGATTTCTTTATTTAAGAAACACATAAAAGATTTAACAATAAAAAATGTTAATACTTTTAAAAATGGTTCACTGAATAATGCGTTAAAAGAAATTAATAAATTAAGTAAAATTCAATTAAGAAAACAAAAATACTCTATTGATGATCTTTCACAGATTATTTATGATTGTAAGAAATTTGGGACTTTGCAATTCTCAATATTAGCTCGTCATGGATTTATAGGAAGAGACTTGCTTTTATCTCTTAAAGAAAACAAAATTTTAAATTTTAAAGACATAGAAAAATTTCAGTTGTCAATAGAAACAGTAACTTCGGAAATGCTTCACGACCTAAAGAAATTAGATCGAAAAAATTTTATGTTTAAATATGGACATTTAAGACCTGGAACTTATGACATTTTATCAAAAAGATATGACCAAATTAAAGGTTTAAATATTTTAACCAACCTATCAAATAAAAAAAAAATTAATTTTAAAATTAATAATAAAAAATTATTAAAAATTGAAAAATTAATTAAAAAAAATGGATTTAAAGTTAATTCTGCTCAAGATTTACTTAATTATATAAGAAAATCTACTATTGCCAGAGAGTATGCAAAATTTATTTTTACAAAATCGATTAGTCAAATTTTAGAAATAATTGCAAATCATGGTCAAAAATTAGGATTAGATAGAGAAAAACTCTCACACATACCAATTTCTCTCTTTTTAAGTAAAAAAAATTTTTTAAAAAAAAAAAAGTTGCTTTCAATATCAAATTTAAATAAAAAAAATTATCTATTGGCTAAAACAATAAGATTGCCACAAGTTATATATGATTTAGCTGGTGTTAAAATAGTTCCTTTTCAAGTTAATTCACCAAATTTTATTTCAAGACAGACAGTACAGACAGAAAAAGTTTTTTTAGATAGTAGAAATTATAGTTTTAAATTAAAAAATAAAATTATAATGATTGAAAATGCAGATCCAGGTTTTGATTGGATTTTTACTCAAAAAATTTCAGGTCTAATAACTAAATATGGTGGAGTTAACTCACATATGGCTATAAGATGCGCAGAGCTTGGTATACCTGCTGCAATTGGTTGTGGCGAACAAAGATTTGAAAGTTTAAAAAAATTAAAAATAATTTGTTTGGATTGTGCCAGTTCAAACATATATGGAGCTTAAATATGAAAATTATTGCTATTTCTCAAAGGGTCCATAAAATTAATGAATACAGCGAGTTAAGAGACGAGCTTGATAATAGACTTTTTGAATTCACTAACAAATTGGGATTTTTGCCTGTACCAATACCAAATTTCAAAAAAAAAAATAATGCAGATATTAAGACTCTTCTAACATGGTTAAATTCGATTAAACCATCTGGTATTATTCTCTCAGGAGGAGAGGATATAGGAAAATTTAAACATAGAGATCAAATTGAATTTAAATTACTTAAGTGGTCAGTGAAAAATAACGTACCAATAATTGGCATATGTAGGGGAATGCAAATTATTGGTCATTGGGCAAAAGTAAAAACTATTAAGATAAAAAACCATGTAGGAGTAAGACATATTATTATTTCTTCCATTAATAAAAATTACAAAAGAAAAGTAAATAGTTTTCATAATCTAGCGTTATCAAAATGTCCAAAAAATTTTAAAGTTAATTTTAGATCTTTAGATGGAGTAATAGAGTCAATTGAATGGAGAAAAAAAAAAATATTTGGATGCATGTGGCATCCAGAGAGAGAAAAAAAATTTGACAAACAAGATATATCAAAATTTAAAAGTTTCTTTAAAAAATGAGGGCAATAATTTTAGCCGCTGGTAGAGGCAGTAGATTGCCTAATTATTTATCAAGAAATCCAAAATGTTTTATTAAATTAAGAAAAAAATCTTTAATTGATTACCAGATAGAATCTTTTAATAAAATGGGCATAAGTCATTTATCGATAGTTACTGGTTACAAAAAAAATTTATTTAAAAAGTTTAAACTAAAAACGTTCTTTAATAAAAATTGGAAAAAAACTAATATGGTTTATTCTTTATTAAAAGCAGATAAGTGGCTCTCTAAATATGATTGTTTGGTATCATATGGAGATATTTTTTATGCTGGAAATAAAATAAATCAATTAATTCATTCTAAAAAACCAATAACATTACTTTACGATCCAAATTGGAAAAAATTATGGAAGAAAAGATTTAAAGATCCTTTGAAAGATGCAGAAACTTTTAAAATTAAAAAAAATTATCAAATTTTTGAAATCGGAAAAAAAACTAATAAATACAGTAATATTCAAGGCCAATACATGGGAGTAATTAAGTTTCGACCAAAAGGATGGATTTATTTCAAAAAGATACTTTATGAAAAGTTTGATAAAAAATCAAAGAACATGTATTTAACAGATGTGTTTCAAAAAATAATTGAAAGTAATAAAGTTTTGATTTATGGAGTAAAATATAATTCGAAATGGATGGAAATTGATAATTTTAATGATTTTAAAATATTAAAGAAAAATTTTTGATAAAGTTATGAGTAAAAGAATTGTACTAGTTAGACACTGCAAAGCTTCAATGGAAGGAGCAGACAAAGAAAGAGCCTTAGATAATGATGGTTTGATACAATCACAGTCTTTGTGCAAAAAAATAAACTCACTTTTAAAACCTGATTCAGAAATTTATTCTAGTCCATTTAGAAGAGCAGTTGAGTCTTTAACTCCCTTAACAAAAATAAATACAAATATTGGAATTAAAGAGGTAAAATTTTTAGAAGAAATACATATAGAGAAAGATGCTAACTTATCAAAACATCAAATCATCGAAAAAATGTGGAGTGATCCAGATTATTTTGTTGGCCAAGGTATGTCACAAAATAAACATTATAGTCTAATAAGAAATGATATTGATAAACTAATAAATAATTTTTTTGAGGGTAATAAAGATTTAATTATTGTCACTCATGGAAATTTATTAGGAATGATAATAAAATTTAAATTTAATCAAAAGTTTGGTTATACAGATTGGAAGATAATGTCTATGCCTGATTTGTATATTTTAAATTTTGATGAAAATAATAAAATAATTGATTTAAAAAGGGATATAAATAATATAGAAAAAATTTTTCAAATTAAATAAGGGGAATAACTATGGAACAGATATCAAAGCAATACTTGAAAGAAAAACAATACAAGACAACTAAATATTTAGAAGCTAGAATCAAAATTCACCAATATACAAAAAATAAAATAGGTTTTCATGAATGGATCTTTAACCAATATGATCTTTCAGAATTTGAAAAAAATAATGATACAATTAAAGTTCTAGATGTTGGTTGTGGAACTGGTGTTTTTTGGAAAAAAAATATCGATAATTTTAAGAAATATAATCTTGATATTGTTTTTACTGATGCCACTTCCGCAATGGTCGAAAAGGAAAAAGCAAATACTACTGAACTTAAAGCTAAAAAAACTTTTGAAATTGCAGATATAGACAATTTAGATAAATATAAAAATCAATTTGATATAGTTTTTTGCCATAATGTAGTTTATCACGCAGAGAATAAAGATAATTCATTAAAGAATCTCAAAGATTGCTTGAATGACAAGGCATCTTCTTTTTGTAGTATAACTACTAATAGTGAAAAACATATGCTTAATGTTTATGAGATTGGAAGAAATTTAGATAAAAATTTTCCTACTGATAGAATTATAGATTCATTTACGGAAGAAGTCGCTGACAAGATGCTACCAAAGCATTTTAAATTTGAAAAAAAAGTCGAGGAGGAGGAGTTAAGAGTAACAGACTGGGAAGTACTCATGGGATTTGTAGCATCTGGAGTTGAGCCTCGAGGAATAAAATTAGTAGATAATTTTTGGGATGATTATAAAAAAATTTATGATGAAGAATTCAAAAAAAATGGATACTTCAAAATAATTAAAAGATCTCCATTATATATTTGTAAGAAAAAATAAAGTGGTAATTTGGATTACAGGAATTTCAGGAGCTGGAAAGACTACACTAGCATCTTTTTTTTTTAAAAAGCTTAAAAAGAAAAAAACTAACTCAATATTTTTTGATGGTGACGAAACACGAAAGATATTTTTTGGCCATGGCAAATACTCCTTAAAAGATAGGGATTTACACGCGATTAAACTTACAAATTTAGTAAAATATCTATCAGACCAAAAAATTAACATTATTATTGCAGCAAATATTACATCACAGAAATACAGAAATTGGTGCAAAAAAAATATTAAATTTTTTTTAGAAGTTTTCATTGATGCATCTTTGGATGAGCTGCTTAAACGTGATTATAAAAATTTATATAATCGTGCGTTAAAAAAAAAAATTGCAAATGTTGTTGGTGTTGATATCCCATTTAAAAAACCAATAAAACCACACTTAGTAATTAAAAATAACACTTCAAAAAAAAACTTTTTTAAAAATATAACTAAAATTAATAAAGAAATAAAAAAGAGAAAATTAAAAATATTTTAAATAGCTGTTGACTTGTATAGTTCACTTTAGTAATTTTAACTGTTTTAGTAACTTACAATACAATAAGGATATTAATACTAATGAAATTATCTGAAATTAAATTGCCATCAAACCGAAAATTTGGTTTTTTTTTCACTATTGTATTTTTTCTAGTAGGTATCTATTTATTTGCTAAAGGAATAATAGATTACAGTTATATTGTATTTGCTATATCTGCTATTTTTTTTTTAGTTACACTTATCAATGCAGATTTGCTACTTCCTTTTAATAAATTTTGGATGATGCTAGGAGTTTTTCTTGGAAAGATTATAAGTCCAATTGTAATAGGAATTATTTTTTTTGGTTTATTTACTCCAATTAGTCTTTTGATGAAGTTATTCAGACGTGATGAGCTAAGATTAAAGCTTAAACCAGGCAAAACTCACTGGAAAATACGTAATGAAGGTAATTCTCAAGTAGATGCATTTAAACATCAATTTTAACCCCAGGATGAACTAATGGAATTTTTAAAAGAGCTTTGGGCATTTTTAAGTGTTAGAAAAAAGCTTTGGCTTGCCCCAATAATTATTATAATGGTAATTTTGGGTGGTTTGCTAATACTAGCGCAAGGTTCAGTAGTAGCACCATTTATATACACTTTATTTTAACTAAAAGGAATTCAGCAATGTATATTTTGGGTATCTCTGCCTTCTATCACGATAGTGCTGCATGTTTGTTAAAAGACGGGGATATTATTGCAGCAGCTCAGGAAGAAAGATTTACTCGTAGAAAACATGATCCCGGATTTCCGAGTAACGCAATTAAGTATTGCTTACGTGAGGCTGCTATTTCCCCTGAAGAAATTGAGAATGTAGTTTTTTATGAAAAGCCATTTGTTAAATTTGAACGTTTGCTTGAAACTTACTTAGCTTTTGCACCAAAAGGCTTTAAAAGTTTTGCTGCTGCTATGCCAATTTGGGTTAAAGAAAAATTATTTCAGAAATCAATGCTTACTAAAGAGTTAAATAATTTATTAGGTAATTCTGTTGACTGGAAGAGAAAACTACTTTTCTCAGAACATCATTTATCACACGCAGCTAGCGCCTACTACCCATCAACTTTCGAAAGTGCTGCTATATTAACTCTAGATGCTGTTGGCGAATGGACTACAACATCGCTTGCCGTTGGTAAAGGAAGAGAAATAAAAGTTTTAAAAGAAATTCACTTTCCTCATTCACTTGGTTTATTATACTCGGCATTTACTTATTATACTGGATTTAAGGTGAATTCTGGCGAATATAAAGTAATGGGTTTAGCACCATATGGTGAACCAAAATATGCAGACTTGATAAAAGATAATATTATAAAAATTGCAGAAGATGGAAGCTTTCAGCTAGATATGAGTTACTTTGATTATGCTACAGGTTTAACAATGACAAGCAAAAAATTTAATGACTTGTTTGGAGGACCTCCACGTACATCAGAAGACAAACTAACACAACGTGAAATGGATTTAGCAGCCTCTATTCAGAAAGTAACAGAGGAGATTATTATTAAGATTGCAAAGAGTATTGCCAAAGAAACTGGGGAGAAAAACTTATGTCTTGCTGGAGGTGTTGCTCTTAATTGTGTTGCGAATGGTATTCTTTTACGTGAAAAAATATTTGATAACATCTGGATACAACCAGCTGCAGGTGATGCTGGAGGCGCACTTGGTGCGGCTTTATCAGTATGGTATTTACATTATAATAATAATCGAAAAGTATCTAAAGAAAGAGACTCAATGAATGGTGCATACTTAGGTCCAAACTTTACAGACAATGAAATTAATTTTGAACTTAAAAACTGTGGAGCAAAATTCCACAAACTTAACGAGGATGAATTAATTGAAAAAGTTGCAACAGCACTTTCTGAGAATAAAGCAATAGGTTGGATGCAAGGACGAATGGAATTTGGACCTCGCGCATTAGGCGGAAGAAGCATTATTGCAGATCCACGCTCACCTACAATGCAGAAGCAACTTAACCTTAAAGTTAAATATAGAGAAAGTTTTCGCCCTTTTGCACCAAGTGTATTACGTGAACACTTAAGCGAATGGTTTGAGCATGAAATTGATAGTCCATACATGCTTTTAGTTGCCGATATAAAAGAAAGTAAACGAAAAAAAATGACCGATGAAGAAAAAAAACTATTTGGTATTGAAAAATTAAATGTATCTCGTTCATCCGTGCCAGCTATTACACATATTGATTATTCCTCACGTATTCAGACAGTTCATAAAGACACTAATCCTCGCTTCCATGCTGTAATATCAAAATTTTATGAAAAGACAGGATGTCCAATTGTTGTTAACACGTCTTTTAATGTGAGAGGCGAACCAATTATATGTTCACCTACAGATGCTTTTAAATGTTTTATGGGTACAGAGCTGGACATGTTAGCAGTTGGAAATTATCTTCTAACAAAAGAAGATCAAAACGTTTCACTAAAAGATAATTATAAGGAAAGATATGAATTGGATTAAAATAACTATAATTAATGTAGTAGTTTTATTTTTTTTTATAGTTATTCTTGAAATTGGCGCCGGCATAGGCCGAATTATAATAGGCAAAGATTATAGATTGCCTCCAGCATTATTTAATATTGATTTTGATATTGGCTCACCACACCATCCATGCATAGAAATGAAAACAGACACGTTATTAGATCATACACCTAATCATGAGGGAAAATGTAAGCCACTTGGTGGCGTAGTTGATGGAGAGTATGTTCTATACCCAACATCTTCGAATGAGTTACCAATAATATTAACTTTAGGTGGATCCACTACAAGTGGATTCTATCAACATACATCTGCTGGAGAAACCTATCCTAAAGCTTTAGCTTTTTTAGCCAAAGATCACTTCCGAGTAATTAATGGTGGTGTTGGCGCCTATTCATCTCTTCAAGAATTTTATAAACTAGCTCGTGATGCTTCTAGATTTAAAAAATTAAAAGTTGTTATTAGCTATAATGGTTCAAATGAGCTTCCCAATTATCATGGACCAGAATATTTGCGTGGTTATGACTATCCATTTCTAACAGAAAATCAGTTTCAAATGAATGAAAAACAAATCTGGATTGAACAAAGAGTAAATAATATTTTAAACGGGTTGTTTCCTAATATTTATAGTCTTTTTGTTTATTTCTCAAATGATACAAGCAGCGAGAGTCCAGTTGGCAAAACAGTTTTACAGCAAGAGATAAAAAAACCTAAAACTAAATCTAACTTTTTCAAAGCAATAGGTGCAGCTGAACGGTGGGAGATAAATATTAAACGTATGCAAAAATTAGCAGAGCTAGAGGGCTCAAAATATTTTGTATTTTTGCAACCAACTTTAGGTTTAGAAGGAGTTCAATCTGATCCTCCCAAAAATACTAATGATTACAATATTTTAAATAAATTAAATAAGCAGTATATAAAAGATATTAGAAAACTGTATACAGAACTAAAACCACGGTGCGAGTCACTATCTTTTTGCTTTGATATTTCTGATCAAGTTGGACCAACTGGAAATATGTACAACGATCCACGTCATCATAATGCTCAAGGAAACAGAATACTTGCTGATGTAATATGGAATATTTTAAAAAAAGAACTAAATTTGTTATAACAATCCAATCGATTTTTTATTTTGTAAAATCATTTCTTTAAATTTTTTTCTACCATAAATTTTAATAATTTTTCTAATAGCTTTATATATTATTATACAATCATTAGAGGCATAATGTGGATTAAAATTTATTTTGAAGTCAAATATTTTATTTAAATTTTCTGTATCATAATTTTTTTTATCAATTTGATATAAAACTTTTTTTAAATTAACAAAATTAATCAATTTTTTTTTATTTTTTTTAAAATTATTATATTTAATATTAAGTTTTAAAATTTTAATATCGTCGCCATTTGCAATCAGTATAGAACTTTTATCCACAAATTTATCAATTAGGCTCATAGATTTTTCAAAATAATAACCTTTTTTTTTAAGAGTATATTGTGTAATTTTTGTTAATTTTGTTATTCTTTTTGGTATTTTCTGCTTTATTTTTATAAAAATATTTAATTTTTTTTGTTTATTTCTTAAAAAAATATTAGAACATTTTAGAAAAGATATTTGAATTATTTCTGGAAATAATTTTTTTTTAAATTTTATAATACTTTTAATATTAGAGTGTTTTTTACTTAAAGAAAGATATTCGGTATCAAAAATTATTATTTTCATCAATTATAAAAAACAGTATCTATTTATTTTTTTTCTTTCCAATCATTACAAAAAAACCACCTTCGCTAATTTGCCTCGGATTTAATGCTAAAGAAACTTCATCAAGAAATATTTCAAAACTACTTTTAACTTCATTTTTTTGAAATAATTTCTTCTCAAGATTAAAATCGAAAGGAATAGAAGATAAGAATTCAATATTTTCATCTTTAAACCAATTCAATACTTGAGAATAAGTATGTGTCGTCTCAGAGGGATTTTTATATTGATCCAAAAACCAAGCATATTTTTTTTTATAAGATATTTTTTCTCTAAATCTTTTATCTAAAAATTTTAAATTGTCCCCAAAAACTCTAATTAAGCCTTGTCTTATTTTCTGAATAATTCTTCCATATTTATGATAAAGACCAATTACAATTATACCCTCGGGCTTTAAGACTTTAACTAATTTTGAAAATGCTAGCTTTGGATTATAAGTATGGTGTAATACACCATTTGAAATTACTATATCAAAAGTATTTTCCTCAAAAAATAATTTAAAAATATTCATTCTAAATAAATGCACTGATTTAATATTATTTGAGCTGATAAATTTTTTTGCCTCAATTAATGAACCTTTTGATAAATCAATACCATATACTTGTCTTCCATATCTGCTTAGCGCAATGCTCATTTGTCCAGTTCCACAGCCTGCTTCTAATATATTTGTTCTCATTGGTATTTCATCATCTAATTTTTTCCCAAATATACTTTTTCTTGATTTATCTAAAAGTGACCCAAAATCCTCAACATCATCATAGTTTGGAAATTTAACATCATTATAAAAATCTGATTGTGTATTAGTTAAAGAATTTCCATCTTCAATAAATAAATCAGGAATATCGTTAAATAATTTATTCTCAAATACTTTATTAAGATCAATTTCTTTTTTACTATTGGGGTCTACAATTTTAACTGAAAATTTTTTCATAAATATCTTATTTTATTAAAATATAACCATCTAATACTAGCCGTCTCTCAATTGCTTCAGCTACTAGTTTATATCCCTCTGCATTATAATGGTTATAGCTTCTAAATGGAAAAAGTGACAATGGATCTAAATGGGGTTCAAACACCTCGGTATGAATATCAATAATTGGAATATTAAGCTTTTGCACAGCTTTTATTACAAAATTACGATTTGGATGTTCCGTATCTGATGAATATCTATTCCAGTCTGGCAGATATACAAAATATATTTTTCCATTCCACTGCGAAACTGTTTGTTTTGCCTTTGATAAAACATTTTCAAAAACAGGAGTAGGTAGTACTATAGGCTCGGATGTAGGCTCTAATTTAATTCTCATCCTTAAATTATAAAGCTTTGCAATTTTAATAATTGGATGATTTGCAATTTTTTCTGACTTTTGCTTTTTTGACCACTCTGATTTTATATAATTTTTAAGCACTTTATCAATTTCTTCTTGCCTATAAATTAATTTTTGTGAGTAATCATCTTCATTTAAATATTTATTTAATATTGATGATTTCATTTCAATTTTTAAACCGCCTAAATCATTAATGTAATACAACCATAAGACTATCTTTGGTTTAAAGGGTTCACCATACTCCTTTAGAGCCGCTAGTTCGAGTAACGGTCCATTACCTGACTTTCCAACACTTATTGCATTGTAATTTAATTGTCTAAGAACTGCACTTATAGTTTCATCTGAATTAACCGAAAAACCTTCGGTATAGGAATCTCCAGTTAATAAAATGTCAACTTTATTTTTCATATATAATCCTTTTGAATTATTAAATCCATATTCATCTGTTTCGACGATAGGATAAAAACCTGCCTCGTTACTAAGGATTGTTGTAGAATTTGAAATAGTTCCAAGAGGATAAATTCTACCCTCATCAGATTTTAACCCATCAGACCCTATAAAATTTGAAGGAAAAACGTTTGGAAATGCATTTACACCGGAGTCTCTTAAATCTGCTATTTTATCCATTCTGGTTGTTGTATCTTTATGTTTAAACTCTAAATAAGTTTCAAATCCATATATGGATATTCCTATTGTAAAAAATAATACTGACAAATTAACCTTGAGATTATTGCTTAGTTTTTTTAATCCTAAGCCAAGCAATAATGAAAAAACTACACCGAATATTATGCTAAATTTGTAAAAATTTTCTATTCCCTCATCTCCAAGATTTGGAGCATGCATAGGATAAAATATTCTGTATGAAGCGTAAATTGTTATTAATATCCAAAATATTATTCCCAATATGAACACAGCATTTGCAAATTTGATAATGCTTTTGGGTGGTTCTTGACCCTGCTCGCTCATATTGTTAATTTGTTTAAATAAATTATTAACTTCATTGTTATTGTATAATCATTAGTTTAAATAAGTTTATAAAGGAAATTAAAAATATTTTAAATATTTATTGTTAATGAAAATTTCATATTTATTTAATTCATCTATTCCATCCGATCTTCCTAGCAGTCTTCAGGTCGCAAAAATGTGTGAAGGAATGCGAAAAATAGCTGATGAAGTTAATCTAATAACACCAATGCCTGGACTAAACAAAAAATATTTAAAGGAATTTTATAATATAAAAAAAGAGTTCAAGCTTCATAAGCTTGAACTTTTTAAACGCTATCCATTGGGAGTTCGATATTACTTGTTTTCATTTATTTCTATATTATTTGCAATTACTCTTAAATCTGACTTATTTATAACAAGAAATTTTTTTACATGTTTTTTATTAGTATTATTTAGAAAAAAAACAATTTTTGAAATACACCATGATTTATCATCCGAGGGTAGAATTGTCAGATTTATATTTAAAACTTTTAAAGTTTTTAATTCAAAAAAAATATTAAAAGTAGTAGCAATTTCAAAAAATGTAAAAAATTATCTTATAGATGATTTGGGAACTATTGAAAAAAAAATTCATGTTTTGCCTAGTGCTACAGGACTTCAAAATAAGAGTTGGAAGGGTACCATTATTAAATCAAAAAAAAATTTAAATATTGGATATTTTGGAAGCTTGGAAAAAACAAAAGGGATTGATTTTTTAATAAATCTCTCAAAATTAGATAAAAAAAATAATTATTATATTTTTGGAGGAACAATTAATAATATTAATACATTAAAAAAAAAAATATTTCACAGAAACTTAAATTTACAAAGTCATGTTCCTTATAATAAATTACAAAATTGCTTATCAAAAATGGATATACTAGTTATGCCATATGATAAAAATATAATTAGGTCAGCTGGGGGAATCGGAAATATTTCTAAATACATGTCCCCGTTAAAATTATTTGACTATCTTGCTGCTGGAAAAATTATAATTGCAACTAAAAATAATTCTTTAGAAGAAATAGTTGAAAATAAAAAAAACTGCATATTAATAGAAAAATTAAATACTCTAAATTGGCAAAAAGAAATTAATTCAGTATTAAAAAATCGATTATTTTATCAGAACATTGCAAAAAACGGTTTTAATCTTTCTAAAAAATATACATATGACATAAGGGCAAAAAAATTTTTAGATTTAAAATGGAAGTAAAAAAAAAAAACTATTTATTATTGGTCACCAGCACTAAGCAAGGTAGCAACATGTAAAGCTGTGATCAATTCAGTTTATTCTTTTAAAAAATATTCTAGAGACTTTAATTCATATTTAATTAGTGCATGTGGAGAATGGAATTATTATAAAAAGGAAATTGAAGAAAAAAAAATTAATTTGATCAAATTAAATATTAATTATTTTAGATTTTTATTAAAAGAAGGGTATATATTTAGCAGAATTTCATACTTATTAGTTTTTTTAATCAGTTTTTTTAGCTTATTTAAATTGATAAGACAAAATAGACCTGAATATTTAATAGCTCATCTTATAACTTCATTGCCTATTGTTTTATTTATTTGTTTTCGGTTTGAAACAAAATTAATTTTGAGAATATCAGGACTTCCAAAATTGAATTTTTTTCGGAAATTTTTATGGAAAATATCAAATAAATTTTTATACGCTGTAACATGTCCCACTGAAGAGACTAAAAAAGCATTAGTATCACAGGGAATATTTAGTGAAGAAAAGATATATTTAGTTAGAGATCCAATAATTGAAATAGCAAGTATTTTAAGTAAACAAAAAGAAAAGATTGACGAGAATTACAAGGAAGGATTTGTCTTAGCTGCAGGCAGATTAACAAAACAAAAAAATCAAATTTTATTAATAAATCTAATACAGAACATTGCTAAAGAAAATCCAGCTATAAAACTCTTGATTCTAGGTGATGGTGAAAAAAAAAATTTTTTAATCAAGAAAATCAAAGAGGCAAAAATTGAAAATAATATTGAGTTATTGGGCTATAAAAAAAATATTTTTAAATATTTAAAAAAGTGTAAATGTTTCATTTCAACATCTTTATGGGAAGATCCTGGCTTTGTGATGGTTGAAGCAGCTGCATCAAACTGTTTTGTAATTTCTAGTGATTGTAGATCAGGTCCCAAAGAATTTATTGGCAAAGACAACGGATTATTATTTAAAAATAATAATTTGGATGACTTAATAAATAAATTTAATGAATTTAATTTAATGAGTGCTGAGGACGTAAATAAAAAAATCATAAATGCAAAAAAACAATCTAAAAATTACACAGTTTTTAGTCATTATAAGCAACTTTTAAGTATATTTTAATTTTTATTAAACAACAAAGTATTAACTAAATCATAATATTTTTTTAGATTTATGTTTTGATCGAATCTTATCAATCTCGATTTAGAATATTTTAACATTTGTTTACAAGTTTTTTTATTTTTTGTATAAAAAATTATTTTTCTTGCAAGATCTTTATAATCTTTGGGTTTAAATAAAAGTCCACCTTTGCCTTTATCTAATATTTCTGCTGGTCCAGTTGGACAGTCACTTGATATTACAAATTTATTTAAAGTTATGGCTTCCAAAATTACATTTGGCAAACCTTCATATATAGAAGTTAATACCATTAAATCTGAACTTTTAAGGTATGGATAGGGGTTAGATGTAAATTTTTTAACAAATATAATTTTTTCTAATTTATTACTTTTAATAAAACTTTTAATTTTATCTTTGTTTACACCCTTTCCTAGAATTAAAATTTTAAACTTTAATTTATCTTTTAAAAGTAGTGCTGCTTTTAAAAGTGTTATATGATCTTTTTGATCTGTAAATCTTCCTATATTTATTATTTTTAAATATTTTTTATTTGAAATTTCAACTTTCTTTTTTGATAATTTTTTAATCTTATTTACATCCAAGGGATTATATATACAAATAGATTTTACATTGAAGTTTTTTTTCATTTCCTTTTTAAAATCAAAACTATTTACAACAATTTTATCAGCTAATTTAAGAACAAATCTAAAAACAAATTTTTTAATAAAATTTTTTGACCAGCCTGATGGTGATGAATTTGATCTCACAATAACTTTAACATTTAATATTTTGCAAAGCAGTATGCAGTAAATATTTGCTTGAAAAGAAAAAACAACCTTATCTTTACTTCCTAATAATTCTTTAAATAATAAGAACAAGGAAATTAGATACTTTGTTTTTCTATTTAAATAATCAAAGTTTATTTTTGTAGTAATAAAGCTAATCTTTTTATTAAATTTTGGTTTAAATTTTTTTGATAGACTAATTATAGCAACATTTTTAACCCTTGTGGCCAAATAGTTGGCGATAATCATAAGATTTTTTTCAACACCACCTCCTTCAATAGAAGGCATGAATATAATTAGTTTTTTTTGATTCATTTGTTTATAAATATGCTATTTTAATTTTTATATTTAGCATATTGAATGAAATTAGTTAGTGTAATAATTCCATACTACA
>MDTB01210958.1_pt1 | contig 14687 bp, 8 predicted proteins | sample 811161 | NCBI WGS metagenome assembly MDTB01 (sample SAMN05326650, study PRJNA326480) | marine metagenome | isolation source: seawater | place: Mediterranean Sea | collected 2009
ATGATTTCGTGTACATTCGAGGAACTTACAGAAATTCTCGCTACGCGTTTTATTTTTGATGGGATGATCGGCCTACACCACAGACACGGCATTCCGGCGGATATTGATCTTGTGCTTGCTACCAAGACTCCGAATCAGCAGTTTGCGCTGCTTGAGATCAAAGAAAAGGACATGTCCAAACAGGAGCCACGCGGATTCGGGATGGACACGAGAAGAATGGATTCCATGGATTTCATCAGCACAGCAACCGGATATCCCTACTACTATCTGCTGAGGGAAATTCACGATCAGTTCCGACGCGAGTTCAAAGCATGGCGATATATAAACCTAAAAAGATTTTACTGAAGCTACTCGAGGCCGACATGAAATCGAAGGCGGCGTCGGCATGGCTACAGGGCGCGGAACCCACCCGACTCTGGTAGCACCACAAGAGAGATTTACAACTCTTCCGAGAAATTTCAGGGAAGCATTTCCGTTTCAATTTTCGGCGAGATAAACCTCTTCAGCCAATACAGAAAACTCGCTACAGATCTCTTTGCTTCTATGGTGCAACCAAGCTTTCGACACGGCTTCTAGATCAGCAGCAGCTTCATAGACCTCAGAGGTGGGGAGTGATTTCCACCGATGCTGCCCCAAAAGTCTAAAAGTAGTCGATACAGATATTTCAGGAAAAAGAAGTACATTAAACAGACGACCTCTTCTATCAACCTCCGTCAATTGGGTATACATGATCTGTTTGTAGTGATCCCCAGCACTGCCCGACCGCTCCCCATGTTTAATTTTCTTATCCTTTGCATCAATGATACAGTCAAACATCTCCTCTTTTTTCCCAGTTCTCATAATGCGGCGAAGATCCATTGCTGGCGGGCGCTGGTCCAGCATTTCAATGCGTTCACCTGCACATCGCCACTGGCCGTACTCTAAGTTTCGCTGCTGGGAACCTGCATTATCCAGTAGCTCCCTGAGCATATGTTCCCATACACAGGAGTAGTTGAAGCAAAATCCTGTAATTTCAGGAGTAGATGAGGGTTTAGTGTTAAACAAGAGCCCAGCATCAAGCCAAGCAAGTATTAGTTGAATAATCCTCCGACCCCTTTCCCGGAAGGTATTATTGAGTAGGGGCATGAGTACTGCTTTGGGATTCTGGATGAGAAGATCATATTCCTGTTGGCCAAGACTCCGTCCTTCTGAGAGACCGCGATCATCTCCAAACATACAGAAAATATCATTCACAACTGTGGCATGCATACGGTGAAGAAAATCAGAAGGCTCCCTCATTCTTGCAGAATGAACGGTATGACGAAAAGAAACCTCTGAGTCCTCCAGTTCCGGTGGAAATTTGTCGAGACTTCTCTTCCAATTAACAGGATGTGCCCAAGCATCAATCTTGCGCCTATAGCTTTTCTGCCAGTAGTAGCCGTTTTCGAGGAAGTCTCGGCGCAACATGAATGCTGCTTCAAGTGCATCAGACAATCCCGATTCGTTGAAAGAGTCTGAAGGAATAAAGAGTTCACTATCAATATACCGAGATTTAAAATTTGTATTTCGAAGGCAGCGATTTATAACGCGTATAGTCAAAATCGCCTGCTCAAGATATTCCCCGTTTTTAATGGGGCTCGAAGATTTAACCGGTCTATTTTCATACCCTTTAGGCAATATTACTATCAGCCCAGGCATACCAGCTAGGCGGACAAGGCCAGTCACATTTACAGTATCGAAGCGCAGAAAGCCTGCCTTATCAAAGGCAGTGCGAACTTGCTCGGGGAGTTTTTCCGCACGGCATCCCTGAATAAGAACAGAGGAAAAAAGATTATTCTTCGGATGTTTCATCTTCTAGTCCGAGCAACCCTTCATATGCGTCAGCACGTTACGGTTTTCCAATAGTTCCCTGAACTTTTTTTGTAGTCGACTCAGGCGTTGAGGTAGCCTTCAGCTTCTCAGACACATCTAAAGAAAAGACGCCCACTATGCCTTTTTCATCGAAGGCAGCCTGTGCCTCCTCAAATGTACTTACACCTTCAGCAAAACACTGCCCACGATCATTGCGGAAGACGTCATGCCAAAGATAGAATAGTAGCTTATTGCGGAATTCCTTCTTTTTGATCTGATTGTCTGTTACTTGGAGGAACCACGGTCCGATCCGCTTATCTTCGTATAATCCCGATTCAATTATGATATCATTTAGTAATTCAACAACTGTCAGCCATTGCCATTCCCTTCCCCCAGAGTCTTGGAGTTTTGCAGCCTTCAGCACCGGCTCATGCAGGTTGAGAGGCACAGCCTCCCATAGCCAACGGCGTTTAAATGCGGAATCCATCGGTAGTAAAGACTGGTCCGATGTATTCATGGTGGCCAAGATAGTAAGGTTCGCCGGAAGACGAAGCGTGCGGGACCCCGAACCGTCTATCTCTAAGGCGGTGCCAACATCGTTAGAATTAAGCCAGTGCTCGACTTCTGGCTTGAGCTGTACAGTGTATTCACCTGTACCATCTATAGCACGGTCCAACAGCTGGAACATATCTCCGAAAATTGCTGCACAATCACCACGATTTATCTCTTCAACAACCAGAAAGACCATTTGTGAGGCATCTTCCAATGCCGCTTTCAACGCCAACATAAACGGGCCTGGAACAAAATCAAAGTATGAGACAGGTTTAGGGATCTCAGCGCCCGAGGCAGATAGGATTTTATCCATTTTATGTGTTCCGCAAATAGGTCGGTAAGTGCCGATAAAGTCACTATATGTGTATTCTGGGTGGAAAACGGTTCTGATACACCTGCCATCTGCTACGAGCTTATCGACCTTATAGCTTTTTCCTGTTCCCGGGCATCCTGCAATGATTTTATTATACCCCTTTGATGTCTGCACAACATTTTCTGTAGTTGTACAATGAACATGATTTAAATGGAACACGTCATTATCTACAACAATGGTCAACTCTGGATAAATTGCTTCTACAATTGCTTTCAGGCTTTGAATGTCTAATCTCTGTATACCTGTATTATACCACTCCTTAGAGCAATAATAATACTTTCCGCTTTTAATAAACACGGGCTGCTCAAAAAAGCGTACCTCATTACCTTGCATCAGATCGTTCGGCTCTAGCGGGTGATCAGCAGTTTTAAAAATTGTGGTAAGCGATTTGTCTTCATACTTAATAGAAATGTTGACCGTGGCGCTGGGATTTGGTTTCTCGTAATCCAACCATCGATTTTTAAAATCGTATTGCCACAAAAACTCAATAACTCTCTTAGCAAAAACATTCGATTTCTTTTCCTTTAAAATTGTTGGGAGCTTGGAGATGTATTTTCTCTCAAGATACGAGTATAAATGTATGTCATTCGCGAGATTGTAGATAAGTGACCCAATGATAGCGGAACTAGCATCCGGAATATTCATGATTTTTAAGATTACTGACCCGAAGAAGTCTTCTGTACTGCGAATACTCCAATTGCCTGTGTTTCCATTCAAAATACTCTTTGCGTTAAAACGGCAACCTGAGTCAATAAAGGGTTTCCCAGCAATCGTTTTAGAGTAATCATCCAGTTTATCAAATGCTAATGAGGAAAAGTCAAAATTATCTAGTTTATCTCCAACCTGATTACGGTTAAAGCCCTCTCTGAACGCATCAAAGAAGTCCATATGAGCCTTTATTTCATAAATCAAGGGCTTCATACGAATGGCGTACAAGATGTACTGTGAGGGAATGCAGCATATGTTTTTTCCCGTCTTTATTTGTAAAGATGAACGGTTAACTTTCTCTACATCTTTAAGCGACTCAAGTTTTACTCTAGCCTCTAAATCAAACTCCAGTTCTGGCCAATATTGCACAGCACCAAACATTTCTTGATACCATTGAAAATCTCTCCAAAAATCTCGTAACATACTTTTTCCTTTTCACTTAAAATCTCTCTGCAAGCGATCATCGGTACGGATATCATATTTACGCTCCAACATTCGGTATGTGGTATTCAATTTCTTCATAGTGTCGAAAAAACGTTCTCAATTGTCGTTAATTATTCTCATTACAAAACCCTCACAAAATACGACTGTACGTTTTATAATTTATAATTTTCAATATGCCTATTAAAAAGATACTAAGCAAGAAGGTGAACATTTTCTTTTAAGTCAAAAAAATGCTTTCTTCTTAGTGTAGAAAAAATGTGTTGCCAAGCTCACCAATGTACTTAATGAAAATGTTGAGGTGATATTGAGATGCATTTGAGATTGGTATATTCAACAAAATCTTCACGATGACCTCATTAATATGAGTATTTTTCAGAAACAAAAGAACTGATATTGAGCGAGCTGAGATTGGCCCCGATCCAAAACATTTAAAATTACATGTTTCTAAAGAAGCCCAAATCAGGATTCTGATGGGTCCCAATTACGAGTCCTCTATCAAGAAAGTGGTTAAATTCTTCACAAGCAGTTTCTGGTAGAAGTGCACAATTGTGACAAGCTGCAAGGTTGAGAGAGTCAGGACCTTGGCCGTTAAGGCCACCAATGTCCATACAGATTGGATCACCCGAACACCAGGACGCATTATCGAGAGTTCTTTCAAGTACTTTTTCAAGATAGCCCGGTCTGCCGGAACTAACCAACCCACCCATCGAGCCTTCAGAATCTCCAGAGGCTGTGTATAATAGAACAGCATTCATCTTGATATCTTCTCTGGTGGACACGTACAAACGCTCTCGAAGAGCGGCACTACTGTATCCGCACTCGAACGTTAGCTGGTTAAGGAGGAGGTGAGCAAAAGTATGTATTAAAACGAACTGAGGAGTAATCTGTTTATCTTCAAGATTTCTATTTTGCTGGGCTATCTGAAAATTCTCTTTTAACTTATTCACTCTATTTAGCACAACTTTCTTTTTTGCCCATTCAGATATGCGTTCATTATCAAATTCAAAAAATATACCTTCACCGAAGACTTGGTAAGCTGGAAGCCAGTTTCCTTGTTTGTATTTCCAAAGTTGTTGCCGCTTCTCCAAGGAAGATACAGGTTTAGAGGTTACCCTTGAAAATCCATTAAATGCTCGAGTTTCTTTTAATTTTTCTACCAAGACAATCGAACTAAACTTACTCATCTGATTTGATAATGAATACCCTGAAGCCGGTTTGGCAATGGTTTTAAGGTCCTCTAAATCCTGAGTTTTATTACTTAAGCGAACAAACTCCGCGTATCGAAACTCGGCTTCAGTCAATTCGCCGGAAGATATTTTTTCACAGTCATTTTCTTTATTTAGAAAATATTTATTAATCACTTCGCATATACTCTCATCGGAGTAGCCTTCAAGAGTTTTTGCTGTTCGAAATTGCTTTGGCATATTGTTAGGAGTCATAAAATCATCATCAGTAATTTCGTACCAAATGCTTAACGCCATACTTAGTTCTGGGCTCTCACATTTTTTGTAAATCTCTCCCAGTATTTTTTCTGTACCTTCAGGTGGAAGATAGAGAGCGCTTGCAACTTGAGCAAAATGCAAGTTGGATGCACTCCGTAGAGCGCCTCGGAGTTGACCATTACAATCAATTGTACCAGCTTCCTCTCCTAACCATGGACGAGTTCCAGAGCATCGATATCCTGGAATTCGCTCCAATAATGAGCCCTCACGAGTTATCCCGGCTAGTGAGCGGGAAACATCTTCATACTCATCGCGTTTCCAAATTATCTTCAAACCACTTAAACCACTCCCTCCGGAGGATTTTAAATACAACTTGCCCTCCATCTTAGGATTGTCTGTTTCCTGAACCCATTCCCACCAGGGGAAGTCTTGGACATGGCCAAGTTCACAGACGGCCATGAAACGGACCTGATGCATTTTTCCCCTACAGCCAAGCTCTTCACATCTGGGCTCATTATCTTTAAATATAAGGGAGTATTTTTTGAGCCTACCGCATGTTAGACTGTTGCAGCAATGCCACTGAGGAAATCTCAGGAATGGGACTTTGAGGTTTGTATTTTCGGCTGAATGGAATCTTTTTCTACTTCTAAAGTCGGGAGGCTTCCTAAACTCGTCTACATTTAAACGTTTTGCGAGGCGAGGCTCATCACTGATGACAAATTCATCCACATTTAGATCATCTTCATCAAACCACGCATCCAATCCAGCAGTGATAAGAGATATTCCGTCTTTACCCGTCGTGATTGCACCCACACCAAAAGGAGCGATTAGTTGGCTCCGTCTTATTGGTAGAAAATCACCCATATTATCTCTCCCATTCCTCTAAGTTTTCTCTTTTTTGATAACTAAAAGTAATGTCCCCTTGACAAGTTGCATCAACATTACGCATTGATGTCTGTGTTGGCCAAATTATGTTTTCATCTATTTTTGATATAAATTCACCAGCATAACACAGCTGAGCGTCTTCTCCCGAAACTTCATAGTTAGTCCATTTTTCTTTCCCAAAGGTTTTTAGCTCCCTCTTTCTTCGGGCGAGTAGGTAATGGAAATGCTCGAGATCATTAGCATCAAGTAGCTTTTGCGCCCTCTTCGCAATTAAATCAGCGACCCTTGAAATAAGACTATCATCCACGTTATTAGGGTGAATTATACTTTGCTCATCTCCGAGTTGTCTAATTCCGGCTGTTAGAGCAGCATGTAACGATCGTTGTAAAACTGGAGGAGCGAATGGTGTAACTGAGGTAGGTTCGACTTGAGCGTAGAGCTTTTCATGATAACTCCTAAATCGTTCATAGTGAGAGCGATCACGGGGCTTATTCGGACTGTAGAAGGTAAATACAACGCCTGGCTTGTTTCGGCCTACACGACCAGAAACTTGAATATATTGTGACGTAGTTTTTGGTTGCCCCACGATTGACATTACACATAGCCGACCAACATCAATACCAACTTCAATGATGCTTGAAGCAAGGCAGGCATCAAGAACACCTTTATCAGGCTTGGCCGATTCCAATTTTGCAAGGACTCGCGGTATCTCTTCATTAGACAAGCGACTGGTTAATTCCTCGACACCATGCTGTTTCACAATACGGACATCATCTCCTGTTTGGCGTCGAAGCACTTTTCTATAATCAGGTATATCTGTCTGGAACAGCGTGAGCGCGGTTCCAAGCTCACGTAAACTGTTGTAAAATGTAAGCAGAGTCCACCATGGATCTTGTCTTTTTGGGTCGTTGCTGACTGCGTTAGCAGCATTAAGCAAATTTGTATACGCAATAACTTGAGTGAAGGTAAATGATGAATATCCGGGAGCATTAATCCCGATATAAATACGTCCGGGTTTATTTTTTCCAGATTCATCTTGGTCAGCGACTGCAAAAAATGAGTCATCAGCATCACTTCCAGGAGGAGGAAATAACGTAACCTTCGGATCACCATTTTTATTAGTTCTCGCAAATAGATTTTTAACCTGATCACCATATTTTCTAATTGTAGCGGTTGAACATATTATTTTCGGCAGAACTTTTTCTTCTCCTCTTCGGTCTGTACAGAGTTCCTCAACAATTGTCTCAAATAATCCACACATCGAGCCTAAGGGACCGGAAATTAAATGTAATTCGTCTTGTATGATTAGTCCCGGAGGAGATGCAAATCTCTTACCTTCATTGTTTATGCCGAACAGATTTCTTACTTCAGGCCTCCAGATCAGTTGCGCGAACTTATCTACTGTTCCTATGATGATATCTGGTCTAAATTCATAAATATCCTCGTCAACAACATAGATCGGAAGATTTCCTATTCCATGAAAACTGCACCGACGGTTCGGGCAACTGAAGACAACCGTTTTTCCATGTTCGGCATATCCAAGTAATTTACGATTATTGGCACGTTTCGAGTTATTAAATGACGTTCCGCACCAAGGACAGGATTCATGAACAAAAGGGTTCTTATTATTTGGATACCTTTGCAACTCACGTAATGCTTTTTTTGCTGTTAGTCGATTGTTAGGTGTGTTTTCTCCACCTACCCAGATGCCTATGCTAAACGGTATAGGGCCTAAATGTTCTATTTTTTTTCTTCGAATCAGCTCCATGGCACAAATCAATCGGGAGGCACGCTGGAATTGTTGTGTAGTTAGCAATCTAAGTGTATAGCGCATCAGTACATGTGTTCCCACATCGGTCTGATTTTGAAGACGACGATAGAATAAAGTAAATGCTGCAAGCCCAAGGTAAGCTTCAGTTTTGCCTCCTCCTGTAGGAAACCAGATTAATTCAACGTTATTACGATATTCGTCTGTACCATCAACGGCTGACTTCAACGACATTAAGATGAACGCAATCTGAAAGGGCCTCCAGCACCAGCTTTTTAGGTCATCAATAGGAATCTCAGACAGCGCAGAATAACCACAATTTTCCTCAATATCATTTAAATTGTTTTTGGCGTTAAATATTTTCTTTTTATTAACGCCATTCCCCAAAAATTTCTGCATTACCATTGCTTTGTTCGCCAGCTCAAAAGCCATTTGGGCTTTCTCGTCTTGCTTCAGCCATCGAATACCATCATCTATCCGTTTCATACATTCGAAGCATACATCTGTATGTCTTATGAGAGTTTTCTTCAATTCATCCGTTTCAAGCTCTAACTCGATAGACTTCTGATTACTGATCCATTCTCCATATAATTCTTTGAGTTGTATTAGTAAGGAATGTCCTGATTTATTAGTTAGCTCAATCATCGGAATCTGAACGGAATTACCATTCTTATCAGAGATATTTGGTGTAAGGCTTTTATCTTCAAAAATTGGCATCACTTCTGCCGCTACATAGGAGACAGTCTTACTATCATTTGTTTTTTTGTTCCAATTGGCCGAGCAGCCATGCCCAATGCCAAATGTTTGGCGATGCCGATACAGCAGTTCAATTGATTGCTCTTCATTGTCATATGCTGATTTGAAGTTAGGGTATGGAATAATGCCGCCTTCGTCATTTGTACTCATGACTTCAATTCTGAAGTAAGTCTGGAACAAGCATTGTTCTTCCATTCTGATCTCGGTTGAAGAGGATTGATTCACTAGGCAGACTGTGATCACTTTATTTTGTTCTCTCTTTGCGGACGATGACCGAGAATAAACTTTGAGTTCAATGGAGGTTTTCGTATCAGAACTTTGAAATAATTTTTTAAATATCCCTTCGACTTCTAGTTTCTTTAAGTCAATATTAATTCTTAATTCTTTGCTAAAGAAGGGTTCTCGACACCATAAATCTCTTTGTAAAAGGTTATCTCCAACATAAACTTTTTCGACTCTATAGATGCCATTAACTGGGACTGTTTTTGTATCATTAGCAAGTAAACTGGTGTGTTTCGGAATTACGACTGTCATTGTGCTGGTTTTACTTAAATCCACGCAACAACTAATACCCATACTGGATTGCTTCAGCTTATTAACAGCTACTATATCGAAATCATCGCTATCAGCTTCACCACCATATGTTGTCGATTTGATATCAACAGGAGATGAGTCCTTAGTGATACCTTCTTGGGAATCAAATAAATTTTCTTTGACCTCCTGCTCGCATTCAAGTTCAGGTGGATGTAGTATACCAGATCCATAACGCTGTATCGGAGAATCATCGAGTACTTCTTCTCCGTTTGGTTGTTTGAAAGGTATTTCCGACCAATTAATATGTGAGGGTAGGGGGCGCTCTTTTCCCGCTGGATTTGGTCCACATATGGCTTCTCGTAATGAGCGGATAAGGTATTTTCTATCTTGCAAATGTTGATTTAAATCAAATTTCATTTTAATCACTTCTAATTTTGTATAATTTTACGTAGTTGCGGTTTTGCGGATTCATGGTAAAGAATTGTCAATTCTGAGGTTGCCCGAGATGCGCCTACGTAAAAAAGTTTTTCATCGTTTCCTATAAATGCATTAATATCAGTTAAAATTATAGACTGTGCTTCCAAACCCTTGAATTTTTGAATAGTAGTGTAATATATTGATCTCGGCTTTTTTGGGTCAGTGCTTAGATCCTTGCGTAGTGATCCTGAAATCTTGCTGGCGCACCCGTTGGCATTGGGTGAGAGAATGACAATTTTATTATTTGGATATTTCTTTTTTTGTTTTTTCAAGACTGCAGCAAGTATATTAATTTGACCTTGATCAGAACTATAATGTTTCCAAGTAGGATTTTCCATATTATCCGCTCTCAAAGTAGATGTGTAAATGTTTTCATCCAGTTCACAGATTTGTTTAAGTGCTTCAACGATGCGTGGGGTATTACGACAGTTTTGTCTTAGTGTAGCTGATGTAAAATGACCATATTTTTCGAGTAGGTCGGGATTATTCTTCCCATAGATGTTCTGGTTGCAGAAATCGCCTAGCATCAGCCAGTGACCTTCCGACAAAGAACCCTTTAAGCAGGCTGAGAGAAATAGCAGATAGTTTTCGCTCAGAATATCCTGAGCTTCATCAATGATAATGTAATCGATTGTAGGTACGTCTACGGCATCGAATGCAGCCTCTGGCAGGTGAGTCTCCCAAAATTGTTTATTTTTTTTATTATTAACATTTAAATTTGAAACTTTGATCATATATCCATGTATTGTACCTGCCCAAACAGAATTTAAATGCTTAAACATATCATTAATCATTTGCCCGAGTGCTTGATTGTAGCAAAGGAAAAGAACGCTTTTTCCTGCAGATGCTGCACGTCTACATGCTTCTATTCCTATAAATGTTTTTCCTGTTCCAGCTGCTCCACGAACAAGAACACGAGGGTTATCATCAATGGCGTCAATTACGTTAAATTGTTGGTCAGTAAATTTCTTAATTTCATTATCTATTTCATTTGCTCTGTCATCTTGGCTCATAGTCACATCAAAATCAGATCGTACGCTTCTAATAATTTGCTTAATATCTTCGCTCGATAAATGGCAGAGATCTCTGTTAAACCAGTGAAATTTTTTATCAAACTCATCCAAATTTGCACTCATTATGGAAATAAGCAAATTGGATATGGAAGCGGAGTGGAGTTGCTTCCTGTTTAAATAATCTTTTCCTTCAATACCAACATCAGTTACTTCAAAGATACAATGTGAAAAGATAACAAGTGAAAAGCATGGTATCCGACCTAGATTAGAATTTTTCTTTATAAGGTAACTACGAAACGATTCTCTTGCTTCTTTTATCTGATTGAATGGACCAGATGGATCTGGCTCAGGATTTTCTCCATAATACCATTTGCCACTTGACCGAGTTATTGATTTTGCAGCTTTAACTTCAATGCATAGTATTCCCATATCGGGTATAAGTACAATAAAGTCTGCCTCACCTTCCTTTTTATAGATGTGTTGTCTTATATTTACAGAATGAAATACAATCCAAGTGTCTGTTGCTTCATCATCCCGCAATTTGTTGAAAAGCTCCTTTTCACCGGGACTGTTGTTATCTTTATAGATATTGGGAATCATTTTGGACATTTAAGCTAACCTAGTTGTATGGACGGTTAAGTTGTGAATGCTTCTTATTATAAGTTTTCTCGGCACTGCCTTGGACTTCAAAAACATCAATTGAGGCCCCAATTTCTAGGTCTACAGTTACTTGTCCGTATCTAATTAGTTGTTCAACTTTTTTTTCTGCAACGTTTGTAATGCTTTTTCTTAGTTCTAACGCGACTCTTTTTCCTGCTTGGTGGTGCCAAGAATTCAATTTTCGGGCTTCGTTCCACAGTTTTTTTGATTTCTCTTCACTTTTATCAAGTAGTGTCATGATTGCTATGAAATCGTTAAGATCTCTAGGTTTTATTGTGGCCATTGAGGCCCAGTTCAGCACATTAGGTTCATTAGCCTTGCTAGATCCGTGATTAATTAGTTTTGAGATGATCATAGCCAAGCCTTCATGTTCCAATTTAAGTTGTAAGTCTTGCTTCCATTTAATTAAATTTTGCACATACAGTTTGTAACGACTTGTGAACATTTGTTCTGCTGTGGAACGAATGTAGTCTCCATCGCCCTCACATCGCAAAAGTATATACATTCCTTTTCGTAATCGGCGTACATCCATTTTAGGTGTGTCCCAATTATTGTCAGCTCCATCGAGTACTCTAACTTTACCTTTTTCCTCCAAATACACAGAATAGCCTCCAGTTAGATCGAAGCGACGACATTTAACGAGGGCGCCTTCACCAATATTGTAAACAGAAGCTAATTGATACTCTGTTTTGATAGATGTAAATACATCATCTTCAGACAGTATTTGTTCAACTGAAGACTTTGGCAGAGGCATCTTTGTTGTTTGTGGTATTTCAGTAACAGACTCCCTTGGTGGATTAGATAGGTCCTTAATTTCTCCACTCAAGTGGTTAGGCTCGAAATTTCTCGAGAACCAAGAATAGTATATAAAGTATATCTGGTCAGCTCTGCTTCCGTCGAACAAAAATTGAAAGTCTGAATACCAAGATCTCGGCCCAGAAAAAAACAAACTGTCCCATTTCATTTGATAAGGTTTGAAACTATTATATTTTCTTAATTGATTATGGGACTGGAATCCAATATTCGGAAATTCATGTTGCATTTCATGTTCAATCATTTGCAGGTTGAATAATCTTGGAGCAGGAACATAGCAGCATTTTTCGCCCCTTTTTAATGCAACCTCAGAAAGTTGCTGAAAGTTTTGATATGCGAGATTGCTATCTGTTTTAAAAGTCAAAGATTGGTTCAGAAGTTCTTCGATTTGTGGGCGGTAACTGCATATGTTGTCAATTATCAGGAGATTTGAATCAAATTTATCAAAGTCGTCGTCTTTAAACCCAAGTCGATTAGGATCGGCTGGAAGAAAGGTCGAAACCAAGCATCTTTGAACTGTATAAAACCATCTAAAAAATGGCTTAATTGAATCAAATTGTGTTAATTCACCCATTTGATTTCGTAGTTTTCTAAGATTAATCAGGTATCGTCTAACATGTTCATCATATAAAGGAATATTAAAAATCTGAACAGATGTGTTTCTATTTAGGTAGAGTGCAGTTGCCTCATCCATATTAAACATAACATTAATCTCCTTTTGCTACTGCGAGTACTACTCCTTGAGGTAATTTCAGCCCATCAAAATATTTCTCATCAATCTTCCTATACTCCTGATCCCAGCAAATTAATCCCTCGTAAAAATATGGGTCTGCGCGATCAAGAACTAATATTTCATGAAAACATTTATCTTTTTTATTACTTCTAAAGTCGAGATAAGCGGTTACTGTATCGTATATGATAATGGAAGATGGAACTGGATCTAATAAATGCACTTCATTAATGCGTTGGGATAAAATTGCAGCTTTAGCAATTGGCTTGTTTAGTTGAAGAAAATCTCCAATAGAGCCAACATTAGGGCCAACTTCTAAGCATTCTTCTTCAATTTCTTGAATTATTGTATCCTTAATTCCGATACACTGAGCTGAAAGAAAATTATTTACAAAAAAGTCTTTGTATGTAGAGCTGTCATTAAAGAACTTCATGAGAAACTCATTCCCATAAGTTCGATGGTTGCGGTTGGAGATATCCCCAGTCCAAATATCGACGTCTGCCTTAGTAAATTGCTTACAATTACTTTTATTTATTAAAATTTTACTCTGAGATGTACCACCAACTTTAATATTGGATTTCTTGTGAATAAGTGCCCATAACTCGCCATTTTCTTTTTTCTCTAAAATAGCTTTTCCAGGTCTCCCATCGCCAGTTTTCTGATAGCGAAGAGCTGTACCGTTGTTCAATGTGTGAAGGTATTCATAGTGTTTATTAGTTGGGGATATTCTCGATAGAGATGCTAAGCTTGCCCCTAATGCCATAAATGCCGTAACATAACATCGAGATGGTACACTGAGTGCAATTTTACAATAAGGAATATCTTCAGATATTAGGCGGTAGCCCAGAGAAGAATAAAATTGCCACCACTTTTGGTTTTGTACGGTTATGTTTATATTTTCGATATATTTCACAAATTCAAAAAATATATAATACAATTCCATTATGCAAGTTGTTCTGAATTTATTTGATTAAATATATGTGCCCCCCGCCCCCTAAAATATCGTGCGCATATATGTTAATGTAACGGCGGTCATACTACTTTTTTGTCTTAGTGATTTTCTATACCCTACCTTGTTCGGCTTCCAGAATAGGAATGTAGTGTCCCCTTGTTCATTTTCCGTGTTACTGCCATCCGGTAGTAGTTAGGAGGTACAGCGGACCCTAAGGCGGTTTAACCCCACCTGCTTTTATGATCTACAGCCTTACCTTTATCGGACTTGCATTGCGGTACACCTAGGCGGTTAATTTCCCGGCTCCACTAGCGAGATTTAGCTGTATGTATGAATTACGTTGTCTTGCTGTCCGTATTTGGTCTGCCATCCGTCTAGTAAGTCTATCGGCTCAGCTTTTATCAGTTGCTCATTCAGGCGCGGTTCCGGTTCAAAACCCGTGAGATAATTATCTCGTTGCAACTGAGACCCTTGGCTTGCCATTTTTTCAATGACTCTACCAACCGGTTTGGTTTCCTTCATAAAGATCACCTTTATGTTTCGTTTTACCCGCTTGCTCTCCAAGACCGTCAAGCCTTGGTTCACTGATGAAATTGATTTCATGGATTACCTCTATTGCTTTGAGGTATGCCATTGTTAATGAGATCTAATATGTCTTCTCTTTTGTACCTTTCACATCCCTCTAATGTGATCTTGATAGGCTGAATAATACCTAATTTCTTTAAGTTATATACAGCTTGCCGGGAGAGG